>Ga0101943_1000761_pt1 | contig 40368 bp, 34 predicted proteins | sample DewCreD2012metaG_5_FD_75244 | JGI IMG/M metagenome (GOLD analysis project Ga0101943, IMG submission 75244) | Hot spring sediment bacterial and archeal communities from British Columbia, Canada, to study Microbial Dark Matter (Phase II) - Dewar... ... | reverse complement strand
GTGGACGGCGTCTCCCTCACCGTCCCTGCCGGCGGCGCGGTGGGGTTGGTGGGCGAGTCGGGCTCGGGGAAGTCGATGACGGGGTTCTCGATCCTGCGCCTGTTCCCCACCCGGGGCGCACGCATCGTCGGCGGGCGGGTGCGCTTCGCAGGCCGGGACCTGCTGGCGCTGTCTGAGGAGGAGATGCGCCGGCTGCGCGGCGGCGAAATCGCCATGGTCTTTCAGGACCCGACCACCTACCTGAACCCGGTGCTGCCGGTCGGCCACCAGGTGGCCGAAGCCTACGCCGCGCGGCACGGGTGGGCCGGCGCCCGCGAGGCCGCGGTGGAGGCCCTGGCCCAGGCGGGGCTGCCCGACCCGGCCGAGGTCGCCCGCCGCTACCCCCACGAGCTGTCGGGCGGCATGCGCCAGCGCGTGGTGATCGCCATGGCCACGGTCTGCCTGCCGCGGCTGCTGATCGCCGACGAGCCCACCACCGCGCTGGACGTGACGATCCAGGCGCAGATCCTCGACCTGCTGCAGCGCCTGCGGCGCGAACTGGGGATGGCGCTGTTGCTGATCACCCATGACCTGGGCGTGGTGGCAGAGGTGTGTGAGACGGTCTACGTGATGTACGCGGGCCGCATCGTCGAAGCCGGGCCCACCGCGGCGCTCTTCGCCCGGCCGGCGCACCCCTACACCGAGGGGCTGCTGGCCAGCGCGCTCTCGGTGGAAGAGGCGCGGCCGATCGTGCGCGCGCTGGAAGGTGCCGTGCCCGACCTGGCGGCACTGCCCACGGGCTGTCGCTTCCACCCGCGCTGCCCCAGCGCGTTCGACCGCTGCCGCGTCGCGGACCCCCCCGAGGTCTCCCTGGGCGCGCAGCGCGCCGCCTGCTGGCTCCACGCGCCGACGCCGTGATCCTCGAAGGCCGCGGCCTGATCAAGCGGTTCCCCTGGGGCCGGACCTTCTTCGGGCCACGCCGGTGGGTGCATGCGGTGTCGGACGTCACGTTGGGCGTGCGCCTCGCCGAGACCCTGGCCGTGGTGGGCGAATCGGGATCGGGGAAGACGACGACCGGGCGGCTCCTCGCCGGGCTGGAGGCGCCGACGGCGGGCGAGGTGTGGTTCGCCGGGGCGCCCGTGGCGACGCTCCGTGGCGACGCCTGGCGGCGCTACCGGCTGGGCGTGCAGGTCGTGTTCCAGGACTCGCAGGCGTCGCTGAACCCGCGCCGGACCGTGGAGCAGGTGCTGCGCACGGCACTGGCCGCGCGGGCCAGCGCCGGCGCAGGGGCCGGCGGTGCGGCGCGCGGCGACAGCGCGGCCGTCCGCCGCCTGCTGACCGAAGTGGGGCTGGAGCCGCCCGAGATCTTCCTGCGGCGGTTCCCCCACCAGCTCTCGGGCGGACAGCGCCAGCGCGTGAACATCGCCCGGGCCCTCGCGGTCGACCCGGAGGTGATCGTCGCCGACGAGCCCATCTCGGCGCTCGACCTCTCCGTGCGCGCCCAGATCCTCCTGCTGCTCCAGCGGGTGCAACGGCAGCGGCAGCTGGCGCTGGTCTTCATCAGCCACGATCTGGCCGTGGTTCGCGCGGTGGCGCACCGCGTCGCCGTGATGTACCTGGGGCGCATCGTCGAAGAAGGACCGAGCGAGGCCGTCTTCCGCCGGCCCGGGCACCCCTACACGGCGGCGTTGCTGTCGGCCACGCCGGTGCCGGACCCGCGCGCGGCGCGGGCGCGTCGGCGCATCCTGCTGCCCGGCGATCCGCCGTCGCCGCTGGCTCCGCCGGAGGGCTGCCCGTTCCACCCGCGCTGCCCCATGGTGCAGGAGATCTGTCGACGGACGTTCCCGCCGCTGGTGGATCTGGGCGGCGGGCAGCGCGCGCTGTGCCACTTCGCGGGGGAGGCAGCCTGGACGTCGTAGCGCACCGACGCTCCCCGGAGGTCGGCCCGCGGCCGCTGCGGGCCCGGACGCTGCCCGCGGTGCGCGCACAGACGTTCCCCGCGGTACGTGTCCAGACGCTGCCCACGGTGCGCGCTTGGCCGCGCCGGTGGCGCCCCAAGACGGGGCGTCCCCGTGCAGGCGTCGGGCGGTCAGTCCTTCGCCGCCTCCAGGAAGCGGCGCACGGCGTCGAGGTGGGCCTGCGGGGTCGTCAGCCCCGCGCGCATCGTGACCACGCTGACGTGGGTGGCGCCCAGGCCCCGCCAGCGCTCGACCTCCTGCCGCCACCGGTCGGGCGTGCTGCCAGCGATGGCGATGCGGCCCTCCAGCCCGATGGCGGTCGGGTCGCGGCCGGCCTCGCGCGCGTAGCGGCGCAGGCGCTCGACCTGCTCCGCGCGGTCCTGCTGGGGCAGGCGCTCGCGCTCGGTGCGCAGCGTGCCGCCGGGGAACCAGCCGTCGGCCAGGCGGGCGGTGCGGCGGATCGCCGCATCGGATTCGCCGCCCATCCAGATGGGGATCGGGCGCTGCACCGGGAGCGGGTTGATGCCGGCGGCGGTGATGCGGTGGCGGCGCCCGTGGAACGTGACGACCGGCTGGGTCCACAGCAGCCGCAGGACGTGGATCTGCTCCTCGATGGCGGCGCCACGCCGGCGGAAGTCCATCCCCAGCGCCTCGTACTCGACCGAGTTCCACCCCAACCCCACGCCCAGGCGCAGCCGGCCGTCGCTGAGGACGTCGACCTCGGCCGCCTGCTTGGCCACCAGCGCGGTCTGGCGCTGCGGGAGGATGAGGATGCCCGTCACCAGCTCCAGCCGCCGCGTCACGGCCGCCAGGTAGCCGAAGAGCACGAGCACCTCGTGGAACATATCCTCGCTGGTGTAGCCCAGCCACCCGGGGCGGTGGGTGACGTCGGCGCCCAGCACGTGGTCGTAGGCCAGCAGGTGGTCGTAGCCCATCTCCTCCACGGCCTGGGCGAAGTCGCGGATCGCCACAGGATCGGTGCCGATCTCGGTCTGGGGAAACACCACGCCGACTCGCATGCGTCCTCCGGTATCAGGTGACGATGATGGCTGGAACGCCCCCAGTATAGCAGGACGGGCGCGCAGGACGCGCGGTGGCGGCGGCACCGCGCGCAGACGGCACGGCGCGCGGCGTGCGCGAGACCGAACAGCGCGACGGGGCGGCCGGGGCCGGGAGCGCCGCGGCGCGCCCGCACTGCCCGGCGGGTCAGGCGGGGTCCGGGAGGAAGAGGTCGACCAGCTGGCCGCGGTCGACGTCCACCAGGCCCAGGTCGGTGAGGCGCAGCGCCGGGGCCACCGCCAGAGGCAGCACGCCCAGCGCCATGATGGGCGAGCGGTTGACGAAGCCCAGGTCGGCGGTCAGCGCCGTGCGGAACGCTGCCAGCTGCGCGGCCACCGCCGTCACCGGCTGATCCGACATGATGCCGGCGACCGGCAAGGGAACGCCGGCCAGCACCGTGTCACCGCGCACCGCCACGATGCCGCCGTCGTGGGCGATCACCCAGCGGGCGGCGGCGGCCATCTCGGCGGCCGAGCGCCCCAGCACCAGCAGGTTGTGGCTGTCGTGCGCCCAGGTCGTGGCCACGGCCCCCCGCTGGAGCGCGCCGCGCACGAGCCCCACCCCCACGGTGCCCCTGCGGCCGTGGCGCTCGAACACCGCTGCCAGGCACAGGTCGGTGGCCTCCCAGTCGAGCGCGCCCGCGTCCACCGGGACCGTGGCCTCCGCGGCCCGCGTCACCGTCCCCGTGGGGACCATCTCGATGACGCGTACCCGCACGGGGCGTCCTGCGCGGTGTCCGGCGGGCACCGGGATGCGAAACCGCTCCGGCCCCGGTGGGGCGAGCCGCACCGTCCCGCGCCCGATGCCGCCCGGCGCCTGGATCGACGGCCAGGCGTCCGGGACGGGGTGGCCGTCGCTGGCCACCAGCACGCCCCGCGCGAACACCATCCGTGCGCGAAACTCCTCCAGATCGTCCACCAGCACCAGGTGAGCGACCTGGCCCGGCGCGATGCCGCCGCGGTCGTACAACCGCATGCGCCGCGCCGGGGCCAGCGTGGCCGCGGGCGCTTGCGTGGGGGGCGCAGGCGTGGCCTGGGGCGCACACTGCGTGGCCAGCAGGCTGAACACGCTTAAAAGGACACCGAGGACAATCAAGGGTTTGCGTGCCATGCTCATCTCTCCTCCTTCTTTTTCTAGCATCCTGGACGGCTGAAGCCGGCGCCGGGCTAATGAAGTTTAACTTTTGCGTTAGCCCGGTCGGCTTGCACGGTGCAAACGCACCGGCGACCGTCTGTATAGACGGCCTTCATGACCTGATTGAACCTATAACGGCGTCCCTCAATAAGCCTACCTCCTTTCACCCCAAAGCTAATCCGTGAGTACCTCTCGCTCTGGTGTCTTCCGCAGGTCTGCGTCGTGCGCTAGGCGCGCGACTGCATCGCCCGCGCCCAAATGACCACACATGGATCCTCGCCTGGATTGCTCCAGGTGTGGGGCTGGAGCGCATCGTAGTGGATGCTATCACCAGTAGCTAAAGTGAATTGCTCCCCCCCCACTGTGACAGTTAACTTTCCGGCGAGCACAAAGGCGAACTCCTCACCCGCGAACAGCGCCATCTGGCGGGGGGGCATGTGCGGCTCCAGCGTCACCCGCTCTACCTCCAGCCGGTTGCTCCCCTCCGGGGTAAGCGGCAGGCGTTCCGCAGCGGTGGCCGGGGGCAGGTGATCCGGCTCCCCTTCGGCGCGCATCACATAGGCCGCCTCTCCCTCGGTCTCAAAAAAGGTGCGCACACCCACATTCAAGGCTTTGGCGATGCCCATCAAAGTCGCCAGCGAGGGGGTGGTCTTATCCCGCTCCACCTGGGACAGATAGCTGATAGAGAGGTTGGTCCTCTCGCTCAGATCTGCCAGGGTCAGCCCCTGCTCAGTGCGCAACGCCTTGATCCGTTCGCCTATGCTCTGTGCCACCGGCAGCTACACGTTTCTTTTGGATATCCCTCAAATAAACAGACCCAGGCCAGGCCTGAGAGTTGCGGACAGGTCGGCCAGGGTCTTGTCAAAACAGCGAGGGCGAGATCAACGCTACCGCGACCACCGGCTGGTTGCTGCGGTTCTCCAGCCGGTGCTTCACCGTTGACTTAAAATAGACGCTGTCCCCCGGATACAGGTCGTAGAATGTATCGCCAATGCGCAGCCGCAGGACACCTTCCAGCACATAGATAAACTCCTCGCCCATATGGGCCCGGAACTCATCGGTGGGGAGGGCCTCATTGGCGGGCCGGATCGTCAGGAGGAAAGCCCCCAGGGCCGCGTGGGAAAACTTCGCCGAGAGCACGGAATAGGTGATCGCCGATCCCTCAAAATGTACACTCTCGCGATTCGTCCAGCGCGTCACTTTGGTGGCATTCGTGCCATCCGGGAAGAAATCCGTGACTTTGACGTCCAGCGCCTGAGCGATGGCATACAACATGGACACAGAGGGGGCGGCTTTGTTGCGCTCAAGCTGGGAGAGGAAGCCGGGCGTACAGCCGCTGCGCCGGGCCACTTCTTCCAGCGTCAGCCCGCGCTGGACGCGCAGTTCCTTGATCATGCGGCCGGGGCTTGGGATTGTGGTGTCCATAAACATATTATACCATGACTTCAATTTTGTGTCAATACCCAAGTTTATTTTGTAAAACTAAAGCCCCGCGTTTGCTTTATTGGGGTGTTCCATAAGAAGGATGAGGGAGCATGAATGGGGGAGGGAGGGATTCCCTTAACCTGTGCGCTCAGGGGCGCAGCGCCGGGTGCACCTTAACCCCTTCCGCCAGCGCCTGAACCGCTTCCGGTTTAAGGATGCTGTCCTCCATCACCACGGCGGTCACCGCCCACCAGGGCGTGAGGTCAAAATAGCGATTCACCACGCTGACGCCCGGCGGCGCCTCCGCCCACACCTCCGCCGGGTCATGATCCACCATCGGCGGGGCCGGGGAAAGCGCCGCCGGCCAGATCTTATCGCGCCCGGCCAGCACCCTCACCGGAATGCCCCGTTGCCCGGCCAGCACGGCCAGCCCCGCGCTCCCGATCTTGTTCACCACGCCCGCCGCCGCCAGCGCATCCGCCCCGATCCACACGGCGTCCGCCTGGGCCAGGGCCTCATATGCCGCTGCATCTACAACGAATGTAACCGGCAGGCCACCGGCGGCCAGATCGCGCGCCAGCGCCCGGCCTTCGTTCTGTGGCCGGCTCTCTGTACAGATGGCGCGGGCCACGCGCCCCTGTGCAGACCCCAGGCGCAGGGCCGCCGCCACCGCCGCGCTGGCCGAGTGGGTGAGGACGACGCTCCCCGGAGAGGTGGTGGCAACGGCGTGCCGGGCAATGGCCTGGGGGCTGGCTCGCAGGGCTTCGGCCCGCGCTTGTGCCGCCTGGCGGGCAGCATAGCGCCAGTCCACCGGCCCGGCCCCCTCCACCGCCCACAGCGCCTCGTTGGCCAGGTGGAACAGCGGCGCCATGGAGGGTTGTGCGGCGACCAGCGCGGGGATGAATGTATTCAGGGCTTCACGCCTGAAATCCTTACCCTGCACCAACGCAGCGATGGCCTCTGCCGCCCGGATGGCGATCGCCGTCGCGCCGGAACGGTTGTCGGCAGCGATCTCGGCCACAATGGTGCGCCAATCCGACATGACGTCTCATAGCCTGGGCCCTGCCCGCACCACCTCCGGCGGGCAGCGGTCTTCAAACTTCTTGAAGTTATCCACGAAGCGCGCCGCCAGTTCGCGATACTTCTGCATATAGACCTCCTGGCTGGGCCAGGCCTGTGCCGGGTTGAGCACCTGCGCGGGGACACCTTCGCACTCCCTGGGCACCTGGAAGCCGAACACCGGATCGGTGGTGACCTCCACCCCCAACAGCTTCCCGCTCAGCGCCGCGTTCAACAAGGCCCGCGTGGTGCCGATGCTGATGCGCTTGCCCACACCATACGGCCCGCCGATCCAGCCGGTGTTCACCAGCCAGCAGGTCACGCCATAGCGCAGCACCTTACGCCGCAGCAGTTCCGCATAGACAGCGGGATGGTGAACCATGAAGGGGCCGCCAAAGCAGGTGCTGAAGGTGATCTCCGGCTCCTTGCCCAGCCCGGCCTCCGTCCCCGCGACCTTGGAGGTGTAGCCGGAGATGAACTGGTAGAGCGCCTGCTCCGGCGTCAGCCGCGCGATCGGCGGCATCACGCCGGAGGCATCACAGGTGAGCAGGATGATGTTTTGGGGGTGGCCGGCGCGTTTCTCCAGGACCGCGTTCTCAATGTATTCCAGCGGGTAGGAGGCGCGGGTGTTCTCGGTGCGCGAGTCATCCTCCAGGTCAATCCGGCGCGTCACGGGGTCATAAATAACGTTCTCCAGAATCGTCCCAAACTTGCGCGTGCAGGCGTAAATCTGCGGCTCAGCGGTGGGCGAGAGATGGATCACCTTGGCGTAACAGCCGCCCTCAAAGTTGAAGATGCCGTTATCGCTCCAGCCGTGCTCATCGTCGCCGATCAGGCCGCGCTGGGGATCGGCAGAGAGCGTCGTCTTGCCGGTGCCGGAGAGGCCGAAGAAGAGCGCCACGTCGCCGTCCCGGCCCACGTTGGCCGAACAATGCATGGGCAGCGCGCCCTGCAAGGGCAGCAGGTAGTTCATGATGGTGAACACCGACTTCTTGATCTCGCCTGCATAGGCCGTGTTGCCGATGATGCACAGGCGCTGGTCAAAGTTCACTACAATGAACGTCTCCGAGGCGGTGGCGTCCATCTGGGGCAGGCCCTTGAAGGAGGGGACGGCGATGACGGTGAATTCGGGGATGTGCCGCCGGTACTCCTCCGCGGTCTGCGGCAGGATGAACATGTTGCGGGCAAACAGGCTATGCCAGGCGTATTCGGTGATGATGCGCACCGGCATGCGGTAGTCCGGGTCGGCGCCGATGAAGCAATCCTGCACGAAGACGTCCCGCCCCTGGAGGAAGCCCTGCACCCGGCTGAACAGTTCATCAAACTTGTCCGGGCTGAAAGGCCGGTTGTATTGGCCCCACCAGATATGCGCTTCGCTGGTGGGTTCGCGCACGATAAATTTATCGCTGGCCGAGCGCCCCGTGTGCTTGCCGGTGTTGACCACGAGGGGGCCCAGGTGCACCACCTTGCCCTCGCCGCGGAACACCACTTCCTCATATAGGGCCTCGGTGGGCAGGTTCCAATACACCTAGCATAGATTGATCAGGCCGATGTGCTCCAGGCCGTAATCGCTTTTGAGCGCAGTTGCCTGCGGCCGTGCCGGTGTCTTGATGCCCAGGATGTTGTTCATAGCCAGTCCCTGACTACTCTCTTGTCACCAATGTAAATCTCTTTGGGGGCGTTGGGGTCCAGTGCCCATTTGATCCGCGCAATCCCCTCGGTCACGTCTTTCACCGTCCCGGCGTAACTGAGCCGCAGATGCCCCTCCATGCCGAACTCCTTGCCGGGGACGGTGACGACGAGCGCCTTCTCCAGCAGGAAATTGGCCAGCCCCACCGAGTCGTTGCTGTAGGCGCGGAAATCCGGCAGGCAGTAGAACGTGCCATCCGGCTTCGTCACCTTGACGCCCGTGAGGGAGCGCAATTCCTGCAACATCACGTTGCGGTTGTTCTCTATCGTCAGGCGCAGGTTCTCTACCACGCTCTGCAAGCCATTCAACGCCCCCTCGGCGGCGGCCTGCAAGAACGGCGAGGTGCACGAGGTGATCTGCCCCTGGACGTTCGTCATGATCTCCACCAGCTTGCGCCGGGCAATCGCCCAGCCGATGCGAAAGCCGGTCATCCCGTAGGTCTTGGAGACGCCATTGATGATGATCAGCCTGGAGGACTCAATATCCTTGTGCGTGTATGTGTAGGCCGAGGGCGCCTTCCTGCCGTCAAACACCAGCTTGTGATAGATGTCGTCCATGATGAGATAAATGCCCCTGCGCTCGCAGAAGTCCACAATAGTGGCGATGAACTCCTCCGAGAACATCACGCCGGAGGGGTTGTTGGGGCTGTTGACGATGATGGCCTTGGTGGACGGGCTGACGGCGCGCTCAATGTCGGCCATGCGGGGGTGGAAGCTGCCATCCTCCGGGCGGACGATCACCGGCACCCCATAGACCATCTTGACCATCTCTGGATAGCTGACCCAGTAGGGGGCCAACAGGATGACCTCCTCCTGGGGGTTGAGGATTGTGTACAGCACATTGAAGATAGCTTGCTTGGCGCCCGCCGAGACGATCACGTTCTCCGGCGCCACCAGCTTGTCGTAGTTCTCCTCGGTGTAGCGAATGATCGCTTTCTTTAACGAGGGCAGGCCGTCGGTGGGCACGTACTTGATGTCGCCGGTGTTCAGTCGGGCGGCGGCGCTGAGCAGGGCGGCGATGGGGGCCTTGTTCTTCGGCTCGCCGATCCCTAAATGGATGACCGCTTCCCCCCGTTCCCTCAGCCGCGCGGCCTCCTCATTCAGCTTCAAGGTCGGCGACTCGGCGATGGATCGGGCCAGCGTGCTGATGCTCATAAGCGGTTCCTCCTGCTGCAACTAGGGCCTTCCCCCTCCCTGAAAGAAGGGGCTACCAGGGGGCCTTATGATTAAGAGAAGGACGAAAGACGAAGGCCATTCGTCCTTCGCCTCTCGTCCACAGAACAGTATATCTCAGAATCGGGGAGAGATCAATGGCCGGAAGACACATCCGTGGGGTGACATTTGTCACCAGCAATAAGGTGTGGCCGGACCGAGATCAGGTAGGGCCTGAGCGACGCCAGGAAGCGCACGGGGACGCGAGCGGTCAGTGTGATCGCCTCGCGGCCATGCTCCTCGCGTTCTACCACGCCCTGCTCATACAGCCAGGAGAGCAGTTGGCCCTGCTTATAGGGCAGGCGCACCTCCACCGGCACCAGGCTCTCAAACAGGACGCGCTCCACACAGGCCAGCAAGGCGTCCAGGTTGATGCGCTTCTCCGCCGAGATGGGCACGGGGTTGGGGAAGCGGGCAGCCAACGCGGCCAGCACCCGGCTCGCCAGCCCGCCTTCCAGCCGGTCAATCTTGTTCAACGCTGTGACTATCGGCTTGTCGGCTGCGCCCAACTCGGCCAGCGTCTCCTCCACCGCCCGGCCTTGCTCAATGACGTTGGGATGGGTCACGTCCATCACGTGCACCAGCAGATCGGCCTCGCTGATCTCCTCCAACGTGGCGCGGAAGGCGGCCACCAGCGTGGTGGGCAGCTTTTGGATGAAGCCGACGGTGTCCGTGAACAAGGCCACGCGCCCCGCGGGCAGGCGCACCCGCCGCGTCGTCGGGTCCAGGGTGGCAAAGAGTTGATCGGCAGTGAACACATGGGCGTGGGCCAGGGCATTGAGCAATGTGCTTTTGCCCGCGTTGGTGTAGCCCACAATCGCTACGATGGGCAACGCCGCCCGGCGGCGCTGCGTGCGGTAGCGCTGGCGGTGGGCACGCACCTCTTCCAGTTCGCGCTTGAGCCTGGTAATGCGTCGGCTGATCTCGCGCCGGTCCACCTCCAGTTGGGTCTCGCCGGGGCCACGCAAACCCACTCCGGCCACACCGCCCCGCCCCGCCGCACCGCCCGCCTGCCGCGTCAGGTGCGTCCAACGGCGCGTCAGGCGCGGCAGGCGATACTCGTATTGGGCCAGTTCCACCTGAAGCGCGCCCTCGCGCGTGTGCGCGTGCTGGGCGAAGATGTCCAGGATCAGCGCAGTTCGGTCCAGAACCTGGACATCATCGCCGAAGGCCTTCTCCAGTTCGCGCTGGTGGCGCGGAGAGAGCTCGTCATCAAAAATCACCACGTCGGCCCGCAGGTCCTCCACGAAGGCCCGCACCTCCTCCACCTTGCCGGAGCCGATCAACGTGGCCGGATCGATCTCCTGAATGCGTTGATAGGTCTGACCGACGACCTCCAGGCCGGCAGTGCGGGCCAGTTGGGCCAGCTCGGCCAGCGAATCCTCCACCGAGAGCAGGTCTCGGTCCCCTTTGATCTCAATACCTACCAGAAACGCACGGGTAGCTTCGGCTTGTGTGGTCTCAATCAGTCGTGCGATGGTAACTCCCCCCTTCACGCTCCGCTTCTTCGCTTCACTTAGAATGAGATGGGCTTCCCGGCAGTGGCAGCCTGCGTCAGCGGCTGCGCCATCCAGGCCCGCAGCCGGTCCATCGCCTCGCGGATGCGCTCCGTGGCGATGCCCAGCGAGATGCGGATGTACCCCTCGCCGCAGGCGCCAAAGACCGTGCCCGGCGTGAGCGAGACACCCGTGTCCTCCAGCAAGCGAGAGGCGAACTCGGCAGAGGTCTGGCCGTCGGGGATGCGCGCCCAGACGTACATGGTCGCCTGGGGCACCCGCACAGCCAGCCCCGCCGCCCGCAGGCCCTCTATCACAATGTCGCGCCGCTCGCGGTACACCGCGTTGCGTGCCTGCAGCCAACCCTGATCCCCGTTCAAGGCAGCCACCGCCGCCTCTTGAATAGAGATAAACAACGCCGTGTCAATATTGGACTTCAGCCGCGCCAGGTGGCCGATGGCCTCGGCGTTGCCCACCACCATGCCCACGCGCCATCCCCCCATATTATACAACTTGGAGAGCGAATTGAATTCCACGGCCACCTCCTTGGCGCCGGGCACCTGCAAGATACTGGGCGCGACGTAGCCGTCAAAGGTGACATCGGCATACGGGTTATCATGGCACAGGAGCACATTGTGGCGACGGGCAAAGTCCACCGCCTGCTCAAAGAAAGCCAGAGGCGCCAGGCCGGTCGTGGGGTTGTTCGGATAGCTTAACCACAGCAGCTTGGCGCGGCGCAGCACCTCCGCCGGGACCGCCTCCAGATCGGGCAGGAAGTCGTTCTCCTCGCGCAAGGGCAGCGGATAAACCTCGCCACCGGCGAGGAGTGCCCCCATGCTGTACGTGGGATAGCCGGGGTCAGGCACCAACACGACATCGCCCGGATCCACATAGGCCAGGGCGATGTTGAAGATGCCCTCCTTGGAACCGATCAGCGCCAGGGTTTCGCGCCCAGGCGCCAACTCCACCCCGAAGCGGCGGGCGTAGTACCCGGCGATGGCCTGATGCAATTCGGGAATGCCGCCATACGGCCCGTAGCCGTGGCGGTCCGCTCGCGCCGCGGAACGGCTCAGCGCCTCAATGATGAAGGGCGCCGGGGGCAGGTCCGGGCTGCCAATGTCCAGGCGGATGACGTCACGGCCCTGGGCCTTGAGCGCAGCGATGCGCTGTGTGAGCGCAGCGAAGGCGTAGGGCGGCATGGCGGTGAGACGGCGTGCTATCGGTGGTGTCACAATGGTTTGTCCTCCTCTGATGAGATAAGGTATCTGAAAAGTCTGATGCTCGCTCATTCTGAGCGAGCGCAGCAAGCGAAGAACCTCTCCTGTGGTCGTGTTAACAGATTCTTCGGCGCATCGTGCCTCATTTAAGGTGACCCCATTGGCGACGGTTGTTCCAGGAACGCTTTCAAGGTGCGCCCGACCCGCTCCAGGCTGGCCGGGCTGACCTTATCGGCGGTATCCGCCGTCGTGTGCCAGTAAGGGTAATCAAAGTCAATGATGTCCACCGCCCGCAGGCCCCGACGCAGGAAGGGTGTGTGATCGTCAAGCAGGGAATAGCCAGGGCGGTTGATGAAATACGCGCCATAGCCCAAACCCGCAGCGACCGCCCAGATGCGATCACGCACCTGCGGCGCCGAATTCTGCTCCAGGTAAAGCTGCTGGTCCGCATCCCCAACCATATCCACGATCACCACAAATTCCGGCTGCACGGTCAGGTGCTCGGCCATATAGCTTGAACCTACGATCCACTCCCAGCCGTCCAGCCCGCCCTGGTCCTCGGCGTCAAAGAAGGCCAGCCAGACCTGATACGGGACGCGGCTCATATCCAGCGTGCGGGCGAGTTCCAGCAGGACGGCCACACCGCTGGCCCCGTCGTTCGCGCCCGGCACCGGCGCTGTCGGATGGGCCTGATCCCGATCGGCCTGGCGGCGCGTATCGTAGTGCGCCCCCAGAATGACCACCGGCCCCGTCCCCTTGCGGGCGATCAGGTTGCGGATAGGCGTCTCCCGATATGTAAACGTCTGCTCCTCAACGGCCCAGCCCACCTGTTCCAGCGCGGCCTTGATAGTGTCCCCTGTCAGGCGCAACGCGGACGATCCCGGCGGCCTGGGGCCGAAAGCGACCTGGCGCAGCACATGCGCATACGCCCTCTGGCCGCTGAACGCCTGGGGCATGAGGGTGGGCGTCGCCAGCGGAGAAGGCGGCAGCGCTACAGTCGGGAGGACGCTTTGCGTGGGGATGACAGGCGTCCTGCACCCGATCAGGAGCAACGCCAGGAGCAGCGGGATAATGGGCCGCACCTGTCGTTTTATGGGCCGCCTCACCTGCCGCCCCCCAGCGCCATTGTCACGGGCGGTTGCGCCTCAACTCGGATGCCTGTTTCAGCGATAAAGGCCTCCAACGCCCGCAGCGCCCGCTCACTGTAGGCGGCGTAGCGTTCGCGCTTATGGCGCGGCGGGCGCTCCAGCGGCGGCAGCAGCCCGAAGTTGGCCTTCATTGGCTGGAAGCCCGCTGGGTCTGCGTGCGTGACGTAGTGGCATAGCGCGCCCAGCATCGTCTCCAGCGGGAAGACCACAGGCGCCTCGCCGCGCAGCAGCCGGGCGGCGTTGATGCCGGCGACCAGGCCGGTGCCCGCGTTGCCCACGTAGCCCTCCACGCCGGTGATCTGCCCGGCGAAGAAGAGGTCATCGCGCCCTCGGAATTGCAACGTGGGCCGCAGCACCCTCGGCGCGTTCAGGAAGGTGTTCCGGTGCATCTGGCCGTAGCGGGCAAACTCGGCATTTTCCAGGCCAGGGATCAGGCGGAACACGCGCTTCTGCTCCGACCATTTCAGGTTGGTCTGGAAGCCGACCATGTTATACAACGTCCCGGCCAGGTTATCGCGCCGCAGTTGCACCACTGCATATGGGCGGCGACCTGTGCGCGGGTCAATCAGCCCTATGGGGCGCATCGGCCCGAAGGCCAGGGCCTCGCGCCCCCGCGCCGCCAGCACCTCAATGGGCAGGCAGCCCTCAAAGAAGCGGTCCGGCTCCAGCCCGCAGGCCGCCGCCGACACGCGCCCTTCGCTGATGTCGCGCTCAAAATCGCGCAATTCAATCCGCTCGGCCGCCAGCAGTTCAGCCACGAAGCGCTCGTATTCCTCCCGCGATAGAGGGCAGTTCAGGTAATCGCCCGCCTCCTCGTGGCCACGACCGTAACGCGAGGCGCGGAAGGCGATGTCCAGGTTGATGCTGTCCAGATAGACAATCGGCGCCATGGCGTCATAGAAGTACAGATACGCCGTCCCGGTCAATTGGGCTATCGCCTGGGCCAGGGCAGGCGAGGTGAGGGGCCCGCTGGCGATCACTGTGGGGCCATCGGGTATCGCCGTCACCTCCTGGCGGATCAGGCGGATGCGCGGATGGCGCTCAATGGCCTCAGTCACGCGGGCGGCGAACGCCTCGCGGTCCACGGCCAGCGCCTCCCCAGCGGGCACGCGCGCGGCATCGGCGCAGGCGAGCACCAACGAGCCCAGGCGGCGCAACTCCGCCTTGAGCAGCCCCGCCGCCCGGTCGGGCAGGTCGGAGCCGAGCGAGTTGGAGCACACCAATTCGGCCAGCCGGTCGGTGACATGGGCAGGCGTCATGCGCACAGGGCGCATCTCATACAGGTCCACCTCAATGCCGCGCTCCGCCGCCTGCCAGGCCGCTTCCACGCCGGCCAATCCACCCCCAATAACGCTTAACCGTGCCATCTCCAACATAAGTCCCAACCCCAATTGTACCATAGCTGCAGGTTCAATCAAAGGGGATTGTGCTTGCACGCATATGTGATATAATACCCACTGTTGGCGTTGGAGCACCTATCGCGTCCTGCGCCACCGCCCATCATCATGGCTGCACGGTCATCACCGCGCACGTCCGACCGGGCATTTGAGTTTGCCAGTCGGCTGCCCCCCGTGCCTGGGATGGCATGTCAGGGTGGTGGTGGGCAGCGGCATTCCGGGGCCAGCGGTCGCCACACCGGGGAAGGCAACCGGCACGCCCCGCACAGCCAGGCTGGGGCGGCCACAACATACTATGTGGGAAGGAGGCCCACGACCATGGCAGAGCAAGCCTATTGCGTCAAAGAGAGGACCATGCGCGAGATGAAGAACCCGCAGGAGGTCACCACCAAGAACGGGCGCCGCATGCTGAAAGGGACGTGCGCGGTATGCGGCGCGCCCATGAACAAGTTCCTGCCGATGAAGAAATAAACACAGCTTTCAGCCTATTACCCGCTAGCCCGCTCCCTCTCCTCTCTCCTGGCTGGGAGAGAGGAGAGGGCCGGCCCTCGGCACAAACCGCCCTGCAGGAAGCGGACCGGGGTCTTATCCAACTCTGCCACACAACGGTTAAAACCACCGATGCTCTTGCCCTACCAGGGGCCATCCCTTGACAGGGCCGAACATCTGTCCTATACTTCACCTGCTGACCACTTTGAGCCGGAGAGGAACACAAGCCGCGTAGATGCCTGACTTTGAACTGATCTCCCACTTGAGGCCAACCGGCGACCAGCCCCAGGCGATTGAGCGCCTGGTGGAGGGGCTGCGGCGCGGGTATAAGCACCAGACATTGCTTGGGGCTACTGGAACAGGCAAAACATTTACAATGGCCAACGTCATCCAGCGCTGGCAGAAGCCCACGCTGGTTATCGCGCACAACAAGACGCTTGCGGCCCAACTTTACGCCGAGTTCAAGGAGTTCTTCCCCAAGAACGCTGTAGAGTACTTCGTCTCCTACTACGATTACTACCAGCCGGAGAGCTACATCCCCCGGCACGACCTGTACATTGAGAAGGACGCCACGATCAACGATGAGATTGACCGGCTGCGGCTGGCGGCAACCTCGGCGGTGCTCTCGCGCCGCGACGTGATCATCGTGGCCTCGGTCTCGTGCATCTACGGCATCGGCAGCCCGGAAGAATGGGGCAAGGTCATCCTCACCTTGCGCCGGGGCGAGAGCTACCGCCGCGAGACGCTCCTGCGCCACCTGGTGGACATCTTCTACGAGCGCAACGACCTGGAGCTGCGCCGGGGCAAGTTCCGCGTGCGCGGCGATACCCTGGAAATCCAGCCGGGCTACAGCGAGCTGGCTTACCGCATCCAGTTCTGGGGCGATGAGGTGGAGCGTATCGTGGAGATCGATCCGCTCACCGGCGAGGTGCTGCAGGAGTTCAACGAGATTGAGATCTTCCCCGCCCGGCACTACATCACGCCAGAAGAGAAGCTCCGTGCAGCGATTCGCGACATTGAGCAGGAGTTGGAGGAACGCCTGAAGTGGCTGAAGGCCAACGGCAAGCTGCTGGAGGCGCAGCGGCTGGAGCAGCGCACCCGCTACGACCTGGAGATGCTGCGCGAACTGGGCTATTGCAGCGGCATTGAGAACTACTCGCGCCATCTGGACCGCCGCCAGCCCGGCGAACCCCCCTGGACGCTGCTGGACTACTTCCCCCGCGATTACCTGATGATCGTGGACGAGAGCCACATGACCATCCCCCAACTGCACGGGATGTACAATGGCGACCGCAGCCGCAAAGAGGTGCTGGTGGAATATGGCTTCCGCCTGCCCAGCGCCATAGATAACCGCCCGCTGCGCTTTGAGGAGTGGGAGGAGCGCGTCAACCAGGTGATCTACACCTCGGCGACGCCGGGGCCGTATGAACTGGAGAAATCCTCTCAGGTGGTGGAGCAGATCATCCGCCCCACCGGCCTGGTGGACCCGGAGGTCGTCGTGCGCCCGGTCAAGGGCCAGATTGACGACCTGCTAAGCGAGATCCGCCAGCGCGTGGAGCGCGGCGAACGGGCGCTGATCACCACGCTGACAACGCGCATGGCCGAGGACCTGACCGATTACCTGCTGGAGGCTGGCATCAAGGCGCACTACCTGCACCACGAGATTCAGACGATTGAGCGGGTGGAGATCCTGCGCGACCTGCGGCTGGGGGTGTTTGATGTGGTTGTGGGCATCAACCTGCTGCGCGAAGGGCTGGACCTGCCGGAAGTCTCGCTCGTCGCTATCCTGGACGCGGACAAGGAGGGCTTCCTGCGTAGCGAGCAGGCGCTCATCCAGACGATTGGCCGCGCCGCACGCCACGTGAACGGCAAGGTGATCATGTATGCCGACACGATCACCGACTCCATGCGCCGGGCGATTGACGAGACCAACCGCCGTCGCGCCATCCAGATGAAGTACAATCAGGAGCATGGCATTGAGCCGCGCTCCATCGTCAAGGCGGTGCGCGACCTGACCGACCGGGTGCGCGCGGTGGCCGAGGAGAAGGCCGAGTACAAGGCGGCCCGCGAGCTGCCCAGGGCCGAGATCACCCGGCTGATCAAGGAGCTGGAGAAGAGCATGAAGGAGGCCGCCGCCAACCTGGAGTTTGAGAAGGCGGCGCTCTTGCGCGACCAGATTTTTGAACTGCGCGCGCTCCAGCAGGAGCAGGACAGGCACGTGCCGGAGTGGGAGCGGGTACGACAGCAACTTGCGTGACATCGCCCATTTGCTCGCGGCGCCAGAAGAGATATAGCGTCAAGGTGTGCGTTGAGTATAATCCCTCAGATTCAGGCGCTTGTACGCAATGGACTGTACTACTTGACTGAGCATGCCCTCGACGAAGCTACTGACGATGGCTTTGATCTACGATGTAGAACATGGCATCCTGACAGGTGGGATTCGCAGAACCTGGCCGAGGCAGGGCAAGTACGAAGTGGTGGTTGGCCAGGCGCTGGATGGGCGTCCTATCGGGGTTGTATGCCGCATCACCTCAACCCGCAAGGTTCGGGTTATCCCAGTCTATGGGGATCAACCGTAAGAATGGGTAAAGGAGAAGCAGCCATGAGTTTCTGGGAGGGCGAGACCTGTGAGTATTGTGGTGGTACAATCGTCGAGAAGAGGGTCGCTCTCCACCGCAAAGTCAACGGAAAGTATCTGGTGACTGTCCACATCTTCTCGTCATCTCCGCCGGCAGCGAAGACAAAGCGAAGTTTGCGGTATATTCTTCATGGCGCTGTCTCCTCGGTAGGGTTTCGTTACCCCATTTCTACCTCAGGAGACAGAGCCTTTTCAAGCCCCAGCGCACTTGTGGGCGATCACCAGACACCATTCGGTTGACTTAGAGCACCGCTTGGGGTAGAATCGGGTGAATGGTTGCCCCTGTAGCTCAACGGACAGAGCAGCCGCCTTCTAAGCGGTTGGTTGCAGGTTCAAGTCCTGCCAGGGGCATGCGCCTGTATTGTGCCCCCACCACGCGATGGGTCCGGCCAAACCTTTGATTAACCATTTCTGAACCATCTATTGATTGTCTTATCGGGCACAAACGCAGTATAATGGCGCAAGATCAGCGAGAGAGGAGAGCCGCCATGCCTGCGGGGAAGAAGAAAACTGTGGTGTGTATAGAGGACGACTCGGAGATCATTGATCTGCTGCGTCTGGTGCTTCAGGATAGCGATGTGAATCTGGTGGGGGCTTTAGGCGGGCTGGTGGGATTAGAAACCGTGCGTCAGCTTCACCCCGACCTGGTGCTGCTGGACCTGATGATGCCCGACGTGCACGGCTGGGAGGTCTACCGACGCATGAAGGCCGACGAACAACTGCGCGACATCCCGGTGATCGTCGTCACCGCGCTCGCCAGCCGCGCCGAACGCACCTTCGGCCTACACGTCGCTAAAGTAGACGATTATATCACCAAGCCATTCACGCCCGCAGAACTGCGCCGCAGCGTCGCCAACGTCCTGGCCGAGTCTGAGTCTGCCGCCAACGCTCCCGCCAATGCCGATAAGCTGTAGGCTTCAGCCGCGACCGTAGTAGGGGCGCACGGCCGTGCGCCCCTTCAGCCCCAAACCCGGGCCATTTTGCATTCGCCTCCCCTCCTGCACTATAATAGCTCAGCAACGATCCGGTTCGCCTGCGGGGGCACGGCGCCGCCGTGTCCCTACCCAGCCGCGACGCGCCATGACGCCGGAATTTGTACTCATCGCTATCCTGGTTATCCTGCTCGTCGGTGCCTGGGCAACGCGCCCCCGCGCCGTAAGCTGGTCCGACGCCCTGGTGCGCCAGCACCCCGGCGTGCGTGGCCGCGCCGAATGGATGGCGCCCCCAGCGGTCGTGCGCCAGGTGCGCCACGACTACCTGGCCGCCTGGGTCTGGTCGGCGGAGACCGCGACGGACTGGGCGCGGCGGGCCGCCGAAATGCCCCAGTTCTTCAGCGGCCCCCACCTGCGCAGCGAAACCCGCCTCCTGGCCGCCCTGGTGCAAGCGCGCGGCCCGCGCCTGGCCGGGCGCGTGGAAGCTCAGCACCGACTGACCGTGCGCTGCTTCTCCAGCGATGGCCTGCGCTGCCTGGTGATTGACCAGCAGACCCGCCGCCGCGCCCGCCTGCTGGACTACTGGCTGCGTCGCCCGGTCGTCACCGAACGGCTGGAAGACCAGGCCTTCGTCTATCTCATGGCTTATGACCGCGACGACCGCCGCTGGAAGATAGAAAAGCTGGTGCAGGCCATGCCCCTCGGCTGGGGCAGTGGCCGCGAACGCGTCATCCTCCACGAGGACGCACCGCCCCTGCGCCTGGGGAAATAGACACGCCTATGAAGATCGTCACTGTTGCCGAAATGCGCCAGATAGAAGCGGCCACCGACGCCGCCGGCACCTCCTACGCCCAGATGATGGAGCACGCCGGTCAGGCCGTGGCCCGCGCCATCCGCGACCGCCTGGACGTGAAGGGCAAACGCATCACCGTCCTGGTCGGCCCCGGCAATAACGGCGGCGACGGGCTGGTGGCGGGCCGCGCGCTGGCCGAGGCCGGCGCCCAGGTCGCCTTCTACCTGCTCAAACCGCGCCGTGAGGACGATGACAACTTCCGCCGCGTCCGCGAGATGGGCCTGTTCATCGCCGACGCCCAAAACGACCAGCGCTGGCGCGTCCTCCACCAACTCGTGACCCACGCCGACGTGATCGTGGATGCCCTCCTGGGCACAGGCACCACCCGCCCCCTGGAGGGCGACCTGGCCCAACTGCTCACCCAGGTCAAGCGCAGCCTGAAGGATCGGGCCGAGGTGCACAAGTATGGCGCTGAGGCCCAGGGCCGACTGTTGACCGCTCCCACTCTCCCCCCGCCCCCCAGCCCGCCCGTCCTCATCGTGGCGGTAGATGGCCCCACCGGGCTGAACTACGACACGGGCGAGCTGGACCCGGCGGCCCTCCCCGCCCATCTGACTGTGACCTTCGCGGCGCCCAAGGTGGGCCATTTCCGCTTCCCCGGCGCCGCAGCCGTGGGCCAGTTGCTCATCGCCGACATCGGCGTGCCGCCGGGGCTGGCCGAGATGGAGGCGGTCAGGCTGGAACTGGCCACCGCGGAACAGGTCCGCGCCTGGCTGCCCCCCCGCCCGCTGGACGCCAACAAAGCCACCTTCGGCAAGGCGCTCATTGTGGCCGGTTCGGCCAACTACACCGGCGCCGCCGCCCTGGCGGCCAGCGGCGCCTACCGCGTGGGCACCGGCCTGGTGACCCTGGCCGTGCCGGGGATGATCCACCCGGTCGTGGCCGCGCTTGTGCCCGAAGCCACCTTCCTGCTCCTGCCCCACGATATGGGTGTGCTTGCCCCGGATGGCCTGAAGATATTGGCAGAACGGGCCAGCGGCTATCAGGCCATGCTGGTCGGCCCTGGCCTGGGCCGCGAGAAGCCCACCGCTGAACTGTTGGAGAGCCTGTTCGGCAGCCCGGAGCACCCCGGCAGGAAGCCGCCCATCGGCTTCCGCGTCGCCCCGGGGGAGCCGCCCGCCACCCAGCCCCAGCTGAAGCTACCGCCGCTCGTCGTGGACGCCGATGGGCTGAACCTGCTGGCGGAAATGGAGGACTGGCCCAGGCGCCTCCCACCCGATACCATCCTCACGCCTCACCCCGGCGAGATGGCCCGGCTAATGCAGGCCGATAAAGCCGAGATCCAGCGCGACCGCGTCGGCACGGCCCAGCGCATGGCGGCAGAATGGGGGCACGTGGTCGTGCTCAAGGGCGCCTTCACCGTCGTGGCCGCCCCCGACGGACGCACCATGCTCCAGCCCTTCGCCAACCCCGGCCTGGCCACGGCGGGGACGGGGGACGTGCTTGCCGGCGCGATTGTGGGCCTGCGCGCCCAGGGCCTGGGCGCGTTTGAGGCAGCGGCCTGCGGCGCCTATCTTCACGGGCTGGCGGGCGAACTGGCTCGCCAGGCCAAAGGCGCAGCGGGTATGACCGCCCGCGATGTCGCTGAATATTTACCCCAGGCGGTCAGACAAGTAGAGGGCTTCTAGGCTTCCGTCTCGCCCGGGGCGCCGCTCAGCCGCTCGCGCTCGCGGCGCATGGCCTCGCGGCCTTCTTCTATAGCGCTCTGCACGCGCTGGCGCTGTTCCTCCGCCAGGCGGCGCACCTCCTCTTCAATCTGCTGCGTCCGGGCGCGCAGCTCGGTAGCCACTTCCTCGGCGCGGCGGCGCGCTTCCTCCGCCGCCTCCTCCGCCCGGCTCTTCAGCTCCTCGCTCCTCTCACGCAACTGCCGCCGCGTCTCTTCGCCGGACTGTGGGGCCAGCAGCAGCGCCACGGCGGCGCCCACCAGCGCCCCGATGACGAAACCGCTCAGGAAAGCACCGAAATCACTTCCTCGGTTATCCATAGTTCAACTCCTTTCTCCAGCCGCGCCCGTAGGGGCACGGCATGCCGTGCCCCTACGGGCCGCGAGGCGGTCAAGCATAGTCTAAGACGCGGTTATGATCGCCTCGTCGGCCCAACATCTGGGCGACGCGGGCGGCGCAGGCCCGCGATCACCTGGATCGCCCGCCACACGCCCGTGGCATAGCTGGACAGCGTCACCACCGGCGTCACCACCTTCTCACTCACAAAGGTCGTCGTCCCGCGCACCGTGTTGACCGTCTCACTGGTGGATTCCAGGATCGGCTTGATCTCCTTTTGCAGCAGGTTAATCAGGCGCGTCACCTGGATCACCAGCAGCAGCAGCACCAGGCCGATCACCACAGACTCCAGGGCCAGGGCGATAATGAAGATATCGCGTAATGTCGCGGCGAGTGGCGGGTTGTTGACCAGGGCGACCGTGCCCAGAGCGATCAACACCAGCGCCACCCCAGCGCCGACAGCAAGGGCGATCATCAGGCCGCGGCTGCGGTCCTGCCGGGGTTGCGCCCCGGCCCTCCCGGCCGGGCCAGTTGGGCCATCCTTCCAGTTGCTCTCGCTTGCTCCAGGCGGCACAGCGTCCATATTCCCATCCCCACCCCGCCCCCCGTAGGAGCGGCTTCAGCCGCGACTTCAGCCGCGACCGTAGGGGCACGGCGGCGCCGTGCCCCTACCCAGCCGCGACTGCGGCAGATCATACCACACTCCAGCAGATCATACCAACCCCCCTCTCCCCAACCCTCCCCCTTGCGGAGGAGGGGACACTCTCAGGTCACGTAGCCACGCTCGCCGATGTGGCGCTCATACGCCTTCGTGCGCAGGATCTCGTCTATCTCGCGGATGGTCAACTCAATCTCCTCATCCGTAGAATAGAAGTGGGGGGAGATGCGGATGCCCGCCTGGGGGCGGTGGTCCACCAGGAACTCGCGCCGGATCAGCTCACGCGAGACCTCATAGCTGTAGGGCACGTCAATCGCCACCGTGCCGCCGCGCCGCGCCGCATCGCTGGAGGCGCTCACGCGAAAACCCCGCTCCTGGGCCAATTCAATCAGTCGCGTCGTCTGCCGCACGCTCTTAGCGCGGATGGCCTCCACCCCGACCTGGGCGATGATCGCCAGCCCCGGTTGCACAGCGTAGAGCGCCGGGACGCTGGGCGTGCCGTTCAGGAAGCGGAAGCCGTCCGTGCGATAGGCCATCTCAGTCTCAAAGGCGAAGGCGCGGGGATGGGCCATCCAGCCGGTGAGGCGCGGCTCAAGCTGCGCCGCCAGGTCGGGCCGGACATAGAGATAGCCCCCGCCCGCGCCGCCGCACAGCCACTTCACACACCCCCCCACGTAGAAATCCACGCCCAGGGCCTTGACGTCCACCGGCAGCGTGCCCACAGCCTGGTAGCCGTCAATAGCCACCAGCGCCCCGACCGCGTGGGCACGGGCGACGATCGCCTGCACATCCTGGATATAGGCCGTCTTAAACAGCACATGCGAGGTCGCCACCAGCCGGGTCTCCTCATCAATGGCCTCCAGCAGCTTCTCGCTGGGGATGCCGATGCCGTCCTCGCTGGGCACGATTACCAGGCGGGCCTGCGGCGGCAGAAACTTCTGGTGCAAATACAGCACCGAGGGGAAATCCATCGCCGTCATCACCACCTTGTTACGCCGCCCCTGAAAGTCCAGGCAGGAGAGAATGACCGCCGAAGCCAGCGTGACATTTTGATGCATGCTGACCGTGCCGGGGTCAGCGCCGATGATGCCGGCGATCTGATTGCCCACAGTCACCGGCAACTCCCACCAGCCCTCGGCCCAGGCGCGCACCCCGCGCCTGGCCCAGGTCTCGGCGTATTCGCGCAGCTTATCGTAGACCCCGCGCGGCATCGCGCCCAGGGAATTGGAGATCATGTAAACCGTGTGCGCCAGGATGGGGAACTCCTCGCGCCAGCGCAGCAATGGATCGGTCATCGTCCCTCCCTCTTCGTCGGGATGAGCCAGCGGGCCAGGATCAGCGCCAGCCAGCTTCCCAGGGTCGCGCTCACCACGTGGACCTGCCCGATACGCAGCGGGTCAGCCCCCACATACACACCGGCGAACTGCCCCAGCACAAACCCGGCCCAACCGGCGACTATATACAACAGCAGCCGGCGCAGCCCACCGCCCACGACCAGGTGAAAGGCCGCGCCATAGGCGGTGGATAGCAGCCCGGCCAGAACCAGAGCAGGGGGAATGGATAGCGCCATCATCGCTTCCTCAAGACAAGTCAGGAGAGAAATGATCTGACCCTAGTTTACCACGAGTTGTCCAGGGCGCAACCTGTGAGGGGCGGGGTGGGGGGAACAGTGCTGCCCTGGACAACGGCCCTGAGATCGGTGTACACTATCCCATGCCATGATCACCATGACCCGCTCAGAATTTGAGGACCTCGTCGCCCAGGCGCTGGACAGCCTGCCGCCCGACATCGCCAGGCACATGAGCAACATTGAAGTGGTCGTGGCGAACTGGCCGACGCGCCGACAACTGCGCAGCAGCAACGTCCCCGCCGGGCAGACCCTCCTCGGCCTGTATGAGGGCATCCCCCTGACCCAGCGCGGCGCGCACTACCACCTGGTCCTCCCCGACAAGATCACCCTCTTCCAGGGGCCTATCCTGGCCCAGTGCCACACGCGGGAAGAGGTGATGGAGACCGTGCGGCGCACCGTCATCCACGAAATCGCGCACCACTTCGGCCTCTCCGACGACCGCCTGCGCGAACTAGGCGCGTATTAGATGACGCTGGCATACTTCTTGCATCTCTCCCTCGCGTGGAAAGCAGCACGAGCCTCGTCAGGTCGTGTGCGCGGAGGCCACGGGATTGACCACGTTCGTCACGTCTCTGGCCGCCCTAGATGCCCTCCGTGTTCGCTCACGTGCCCAGGCAGGACGCCTGCGCCTCTCCTGGGTCCTCGTGTGGGCGCTCCTCCTGACCACCGTCGTCACCCTCACCACCGACGGCGCGCCCCCGGCCCTCCTGTCCCTCCCCCGCAGCGTGACCTGGACGCAACGGGGCGCGGATTTCCTGCGCGGGAGCCTGCAGGGGCTGGTCGTCACCGTCGCCGGCGACGGCGCGCTGCGGCTGGCGCCGGACGCCCCGCATCATCGCGGCGTGTACATCTCTGCGCCCACCGCGTTCGGCCTGCCGCTCACCGCCCTGGCCGTGCGCCTGGACGCCGACATCCCCCCCGACACCGCCCTGAGCATTGAAGTGCGCACCGCGCCGGATGGCGCCCACTGGTCCCCCTGGGCGCCGACCTACACCCTGGAGCCCGACGCCGATGGCCGCCTGAGCGCGGAAAACCTGGTCGTGGCGGCGCCGGGGGACCGCTGGGCCCAGGCCCGCGTAACCTTCAGCGGCCAGGCCGAAGCCTCGCCGGTGGTCAGGGAACTGAGCCTGGTGGCGATAGACGCCTCGCGTGGCCCTGGCCTGGCCCAACTCATGCCCTCGGCCCACACCCGCCAGGCCGCACCCCCGCCGGCCGGTGTGCCCCAGCCGCGTATCATCTCGCGGGCGGAGTGGGGAGCAAACGAGGCCTGGATGACCTGGCCGCCCGCCTATGGCGCCATCCAGAAAATCATCATCCACCACACCGTCACCGGCAACGCCTACACCGACCCCGCCGCGGTGGTCCGCTCCATCTACTATTACCACACCGTCGTGCGCGGTTGGGGCGACATCGGGTATAACTATCTCGTGGACCGCTTCGGCAACATCTATGAGGGGCGCTACGGCGGCCCCGGCGCCGTGGGCAGCCACACGCTCAGCTACAACATCGGCAGCGTGGGCATCGGCGCCCTGGGCACCTTTGGCAACGCCGCCGGCAGCGTGGACCCCTCTTCTAACCTCATTCGCGGGCTGGTGGACCTCTCGGCCTGGATCGCGGCACAGAACGGCCTTGACCCCTTGGGCCAAAGCTACTTTGTGGACGGGGTTCGGCCCAACATCGCCGGCCACCGCGACTACGACATCACCTCCTGCCCGGGCGACTACCTCTACGATGACCTGGCCCCCCTCCGCCAGGCCACCTGGCAGCGCCTGCAAGAGGCCGCCCTGCCCAAGCGCCGCGCCGAGTTCGGCGCGCACACCACCCCGGCCACGCTCACCGCCCGCCAGACCGTGCAGGTCAACGTAACGGTGCGCAACAGCGGCTCCATGACCTGGCCGGCGGGGGGCGATCATCCCGTGCGCCTGGGCTATCACTGGGTGGACGCCAACGGCCAGGTGGTGGTGCAGCCGCCGGAAGACGATCACCGCACCCCCCTGCCACGCGACGTCGCCCCAGGCGAGGAGATCACGCTGGCAGGCGCCGAACTGACCGCGCCGATAGCGCCGGGCAATTACACGCTCAAGTGGGACATGGTTCATGAGGGGGTGACCTGGTTTGAGGCCAAGGGGAGCGCCACGCTGAATGTGGCTGTGGCCGTGACCGCGCCCGCCGCCCACCAGGTCTATCTGCCTATCGGCGTCCAGAACTCAGGTTCACAGCCCGGCCCGCCACCGACACCCCCGCCCGGCCCCACCCCAACGCCGCCACCCGCCCCGACGTCAGGCTGCCAGAACCTGCTGGTTAACGGCAACTTTGAGGGCCAGGAGGGCTGGGTGATCAACGTGACCGACCGGGTGGCGGTGTATTCCAACCTGCGCCGCCACGGCGGTCGCTGGTCCATGCGGGCGGGCGTCCCGCCCGGCGGCTGGAACTTTGACAGTTACTCGTCCTTTGAACAGGCGGTGACCATCCCCGCCGAGGCCAGAAGCGCCAGGCTGCGCTTCTGGCGGCTGGCGCTGACCGACGACCCCAGCAACGACTTCCAGTACGTCTTCCTCCGCGTGGCCGGTGGGGCGTGGCAAGAGCTGCTTATGGAGCACTCCAACGCCGGTGTGTGGCAGGAGACCGAATTTGACCTCACGGCCTATGCCGGCCAGACGATCCGCATCCGCTTCGGCGCCTATAACAATGGCCGCGGCGGCGTGACCTCGCTGTGGATTGACGACGCCTCCCTGATCGTCTGCCGCTAGCTCACCCCCCGCTCTCTGCGCCGTGTAGGGGTACAGCGCACTGTGCCCCTACGTCAAGGGATAGCGTTCTTGAGGATAAGCGGCAGGTACTGGACGAAGTTGTGATAAATGCTGCTGAAGTTCTGCCAGTCCAGACGCCCATAGGGCAGGGCGAGCTGGGGCAGGATCAGGACGCTGACCACCAACAGAATCACCACGATAAGGAAGCGCACATCTCGCCTCATGGCATCATCTCCTCGCTAAAGGTAGGAGCGGCTTCAGCCGCGACTTCAGCCGCTGTCCGGGCACGGCGCCGCCGTGCCCGGACCCCCGACCCCCTACAAGGGGAGGGGGAGGGGGTGTTTCGGCGCTTCGCACCCCCATCACCGCTGCAGGTGCCGTCTTGCCTGCTCCCTCCCTTCAACGGAAGGATGCGGGCTTCCCAACGGCCACACCCGATACGCCCCGTTCGCAGGAATAATCGTGGCGTGCTTCACCAGGCTGCCGTCAAACTCCACAAAATAGATCGGGCGGGCGCGGCCCTGCGTGGCGATCAGTTGAAGCATATCGGGATAACTGATCAGCCAGCGATTGATGAGCACGACATCGGGCCGCCAGCCCTCCACAATCTGGAGGTACTGCATGGGCGGTATAGAGGCCCACCAGCCCAGGATGATCGCGTTGGGTTCCACCCGGCGCAACAGGGCCTCGGCCAGATCGCGGGCGCGGCGGTCGTGCGAGACGTCCACGCGAGGCGCGTTGATCAGCAGCGCCAGAACGATCATCAGTAGGAGCGGCTTCAGCCGCGACAGAGCGCGCAGGCCCACCACCACCGCCGTCCGTCGCCCGCCGTCCGCCCCCTTCAGCATTTCGCCGGCCCACTCGTCCAAGACACGCAGGCCCACCGCGATCCACAGCGCCCAGACCAGATAGACCGGCAGGAACATGGTCTCTTTGTCCACCACGCGGTAGTTGATGTAAAAGACTGCGTTGGCCAGGAACATGAGCGCCAGCATCAGGCCAGATGCCCGCTCGCGCCGCCACAGCGCCACCAGCCCGATCAGGCCGGGCAGCAAGCCAACCGAGAGAAAATTGCCCCACAGCCGATAAATGAACAGGCCGACCTCTTGGGGCAGTTCGGCCAGCGCATAGGCGAACATCTCGCCCTGGAAGGGGGCTCCCGTGATCATGGCCCACAACTCCGCCGGCTGGGTCAGGTCCGTGGGGATGAAGCGCCCGCTGGCGTCAAAATGCCCGGCGTAATTGAACGCGGGGGAGGCCAGGGTGCGCAGCGGCAGGTAAAGGTACACGCTCAGGCCCAGCGCGAACGCCCCGGCCAGCGGGATCAGCCGCTGCCAGCGCAGCAGACCCCGCCCCTCGGCCATGAGGACAAAGGCCGCTATCCCCGGCGCCAACAGCACGCTGGCCATATGGTTGCCGAAGCTCAGCCCATACAGCCAGGCGATCAAGCCCAGGAGGCGGGGGGCACGCCCCTCGCGCCAGCGCAGCAGCAGGAGGATGAGCGCGGCCATCAGCGCCGTGTGCAGCGTGTACACCTCGGCGATCACCGCCTGGCTCCAGAAGTAATACGAAAAGCCCAAAAACAGCGCGGCGGGCAAGGCCAGGCCGCCGCGGCCCGCCAGGCGCAGGGCGATGCGATAAATGAGCGCGATCGTGAGCGCACCAAAGACCGCCGACATCAGGTTGAGCCGGTAGCCCACATCGCCGACCGGGATCAGGCTGAATAGCTTGCCCAACAGCAGATACAGCGGATACCCGGTGGCCCGCATCAACCCTAGGTTGTAGGCCGCCGTGGTCATCTCAGCGCTGTCCAGGTTATATACTGTGGGGCTGAGCGTGAGCAGGTAAGCCAGGAAGGGCGCAAGGAACGCCAGGAGCGTGGCGGTCCAGGGCGTGATGGCCTGATTCACCGCAGCGGCGACGGCGGCCGACGGCCGACGGCCGACAGACAATGGCCGAGCCTCTGGGGTGAACTGGATACCGCGATACATGCTACGCCACCCAATACCAGTTAGCGAACAGAATGGTGAACAGGGCCAGCCACAGCAGGCTGGCGACCACGATGCAGCGGTCCAGCCATTCGCGCCGGCCCCACACGGCCAGGGCGATGAACGCCGGAAAGAGCACCGCGACGTAGCGCGGCATGCTGATGAGGATGCCGGAGCTGGCGGGCAAGGCGGCGCCGAAGAAGACGAACAGGGCATAAGCCGGGCGGAAATCGCGCAGCATCACCAGGCCGATGACCAGAAAAGTGACGATAAAGGCCAGGTCAATCAAGGGCGGCAGCGGCAGGTTGCCCGCCAGCAGGTCAGCCAGCGAGCGGTTGCCGAGGGCCTGGATGACCGCGCCTGCTGCCGTCAGGAACGGCTGCGGCTGCCGCTCCCAGGCGCCCAGCGCCTGCAAATAGGCCGCCGGGTCGCCGAACATGCGCTGGAGGAAGATCACATAGCTCACCAGCCCGGCCGGGACGAAAAGGGGGGCCAGTGCTCCTGCGCCGGGGGCGCCAGCGCCCCACCAACGCTGATGCGCCCACTCGACGAAGAGCACTGGCACCAGCACGATTCCCACCAGCCGCGTGGCGCAGGCCAGCAGTCCGGCCAGTGTAGCCAGCCCCCAGGACCCACGCCGCGCCGCGTACAGCGCTGCGGCAGCCGACAACAGGAAGACCGACTCTGTGTAGGCTGCCGAGAAGAACAGCGCTGTCGGGAAAATCGCCACATAGAAGATCGCCCGCGCTGCCACCGCTTCGCCAAAGTCCAGCGCGGCCAGACGATAGAGCACCATAAGCGCCAGCCAGAAGGCCAGATTGGATACCAACACCGCCCCCAGCACCACATTCCCCACCAGAAGCTTCGCCCCATAGACGAGCAGCGGGTACACCGGCAGGAAGGCGATGTTGGCGAAGTGGTCCTTGGGGAAGGCGTAGCCCTCGCTAGCGATGTTGAGGTAAAAGCCGCTATCCCAGCGCCCGCCCCAGACATCCAGGAAGACGTTGCCGGGCGCGGTGTGATATTCGCCGCTAAAGCGCCCGTGAACCAGCGCCACAGCCACATAGGCCAGGACAAGCAGCCCCAGCCGCGTCACCAGGAAGACAAAGGTGGGCCGCCACAACCAGTCGGGGAGGCGGCGTTGAAACCAGGGCCGGTGCTGGGGAGAGGATACGGACGACGGATTGAACAAAATTGAAAGTTTCATTCCCAGCCCAGGCACAGGTCATCAAAAGCGACCGCCGACTCGGAGGTGTGCAGGCTGAAGTAGCCCGCCGTGAAGCGCAGCGGCTGGTCGCGAGCGATCTCACTCTTATCTACGGCGATGTCAAAGGTCTCCGGGCGCACGGTCAGGCGCAGGGTATGCCAGTGGCCATCGCCGGCGTCCATGCCTTCGGGGAGAGCCGCGCCCCCCATTGTGTGGAAGCCCGTCTTCTCGTCGTAATAGCCCCACAAGAGGCCCTTTCCACCCGCAAAGCGCACAAGCTGGCTGTTCACAAAGGCATACGGGCGCTCCATATTGAAAGCCAGCCCGCCCCCCATCACACCTGATATGTATCTCATACGTACAGACAACGTGTAGCGATCACCGGCGCGGAAGCGGGCCATCCCCGCCCCGCGATCAAAGCCGAAAGGCACGCGCTGGACATAGCCGCCGTCGGCCAGCGCCCAATCGCCGGAGAAGGGCAGCCAGCCATACGCCTGATCAAACCCCGTAGCGTACACGCAGGAAGGGCCGTTACTCCCTGCCGGGCTGCCCCCTATCGGAGTACGCGGCGCCAGCGGCCCGTACAGGCCGGCGTTGATCACCAGGAGCGCGGCAGCGATGCCCAGGGCCGGCCACAGGGCGCGCCAGGCGCGTCCTAGGCGCACGCGGAGGTCCGCCGGATAGGCGCGCGTGGGGCTGCCTCGGCCTTTCCCCCCGTCCGTCCTCCGTCCTTCGCCCTCCGTCATCCTATGATGCGGCACAGGTGGAGCCTCTGCACTCTCCCGCCCCCGGTTCATGCGACGCCTCCTCACGGGTCTCTCAGCCTCGCCCGCCCCACCCTTCCCCCTCCCTTTGAGAAAGTGAGGAAGGGAGAAGGGGGTTCCCTCTTCTCCCAGGCGTCAAGAGAAGAGGCAGGGGGATGGGGCTGATGTTGCACCATCCTCCATTCTAGCCGGTAAGCCGACGCAAATCTACGGGCGGAAGTCGCTTCGTTTATCCGACTTTAGTCGGATAGTGGGAACAACATCCTATCTACCGTCGTCTGCTCTGGCACACAACTTGCATCATATGCATACGCCATGAGTACACCCAGCCGTCCCACGTTCGGTCATCGGGTGCCATGGGCGCCTGTCCTGGCCACGCTCGCCATCCTCGTCGGTCTGGGCCTGGGCGATCCCGCCCAGGGCGCTGTGCCCCATGACCTCTCCCTGGTCTCCCCGACGGCCTTGGCCAGTTCCACGCCGCCCCAGGCCCAGCAGACCACCTCCATCCGAACCTATCTGCCCGCCGTCATTGCCCAGGCAGCGGCAGCGAACTATGAAGCGCGAGCCCTCTGGGTGACGCGCTACGACTGGACCACCTACGGCCAGGTCCCGCGCCCGGAGGCCATTGACCCTATCGTTGAGCGGGCCGCCGAGGCGGGCTTCAACCTGATCTTCTTCCAGGTGCGCGCTCACGGCGACGCCTATTACACGCCCGGCCTGGAGCCTTGGGCCGCCCGCCTGACCGGGACGAACGGCGCCACGCTCGGCCAGGACCCCGGCTGGGACCCGCTGGCCCAGATGCTGGAGCGCGCCCATGCGCGTGGCCTGCAAGTGCACGCCTATATCAACGTGTACACCGCCTGGCTGGGCACGACCGCGCCGCCCCACACCTCGCCGGAGCACATCTTCTGGGCCTTCTCCTACATGCCCGGCTCTAACTGGGCCTACTGGCGGCAATGGGATCGCAATCACCACCCTATGAACTTGAACACAGGCTACTTATGGGCCTCGCCGGGGGTGGAGTTCGTGGAGGATCACGCGGTCGCGGTGGCCCGCGACATCGTCTCGCGCTACCCGGTGGACGGCCTCCACCTGGACCTGGTGCGCTATGCCGGGGCGGATTACTCCTGTGACCCGCGCAGCGAGGAGCGCTACGGCAGGACGTGCTTCTCGAGCTGGGAGTACGCCGGTTTTCAGCGCTCGCTGGTCACCCACCTGGTGGGCCGTATGGCCACCGAGGTTCGCCCGCTGCGCCCGAACCTGATGCTGAGCGCCGCGGTGTGGTGGTACCCGATTGACCAGTGGGGCTTTGGCTGTAGCGAGGGCTACAACGACTACTACCAGGACAGCCAGGCCTGGCTGGCGGCGGGCCTGGTGGACGCGGTAGCGCCGATGCTCTATGGCTGCCCGGCGCTGGACGACCTGGACAACTGGACGGCGGTGGTGCGCGATTTTCAAGCGCATCGCGCCGGGCGCTACGTCCTCCCCGGCATCAGTGCCGAGGTGGACAGCTTCAGCGCCATCGCCGAGCGCATTGCCGCCGCCCGCGCCGTCGGCGCCGCAGGCCAGGCGCTGTTCTCCTACACCAGCCTGAACGCCCACAACTATTGGGACGACCTGGCGAACGGCCCGTACGCCCAGCCCGCCGCCCCGCCGCCCATCCCCTGGCCCTAAGCTGCAGCCGTTAGCTCAAGCCAGCAGTTCGCCGGCAGCGACCTCCGATTCAGGCGCTACTTTGAAGCGGGCGCAGAAGCTCGGCGACCTGGCGGACCTGGTCCACAAGGGCCGAGAGAACAGCGTCGCGCTCAACCCCGGTGGGCAGGAAGAGAGGGACCTGAAAGGCCCGCCGGGGATCCTGGGGATCAGTAATAAGCCGGCCCTCACGTTCAAGTGGCTGCAAGGCCTTGCGGATTTTTTCAAACCACTGTGGCCCCAGCGACTTCCCTGTCCACGCTGGTATCATCAGCCATAACGGCGTCTCACGATGTCTCGCCCAGGCATGTGGGGACACGCAAATAAAACCTACAAGCTTAGGCTCAGGCAGCAGAATGATATTTCGCCCCCTCCAGTGCTCCAGGATCCCGTAAGCCCCAGTACGAGCAATGCTCCTGGAAGAAAGTTGCTGGACGAGCTCTTCAAGGAGTTCGTAGTATTGAGCGATACACCGGCCAATACGCGGTGCGAAATCCTCTGAACTGAACGGGAGAAAGGCCTGGTAATCCATACGCTCGCACAGGCCGCGCAGTTGTTGCACATCGGCGCGGGCGGCCTCCTCACCCACCTGGACGAGACGGGCCTCCAGCGCGTTGAGCACATCTGACCATGAGGTTATAGCGAGGTGGCGATGCGGGTCAATCCATAAGCAGAACGGTTTCAATTCGGATGCAGAGGAGGGGGAGCGACGTTTCAGTTCAAGCCACAAGGATTGGCGCCGGGCTTCCGGCGCAATGAATATCAGCAGCCCAGGCTGGTCAGCGGGGAGCATATCCAGATAGGCGGGGGGCTGATTCTCGGTAAGGCCGGCCCAGAACTTTGCCTCCACGATAACGCGTGGGCGCCCGGCTTCATCGCTCCCAACGAGGTCTGGGATCCCCTTTTGCCGACCTGTTGCCTGCGTTCGGAACGCCAGATTCTGCGGAAGGTTGGGGACGAAAGTGGAAAGATGATCCCAGAAGGCACGGTGGGCCGGTTGGAGAATTTTGCAAGATGTAACCCAGCGCCTCGGTCGCGAAGTCCTCAAGGCGATCTGTGAAGCGCGTAGCGAGATACCCTAACATGTGTCACCTCCTATAGCTAGCTACTGTGTGCACCTGCCCGAATCAGGCTACCCCACAGTAGCCATACAGAAAGCCCCCTAATCACTGTTGGTGGGGCGCCGGGTGGTTACCTTACATAACCTACCTTCATCATCCAAATAGTATACAGCGCAAGCTCTCATCAAACAAATACAGTTGTGTCAGGGCCAGGAGCATCGGTTTTAGCCACTTTCCCTATAAAGGCATTCTCTGATACGACTATAAACAAATTTGCACCTCCCGCACCATTGCATTATAATATGGAGGCGTATAAAAGTTACTCCCCCTGATAAGGAGCAAAATGAACAAGCAGGTCCGTAAGAAGACGCTTTGGTTCTTTATGATCTTGGGCGGCATTCTCTTGCTGGGGACGGCGCCTGTGTTGGGGACGGCGCCTGCGCTGAGAAGATCACCTGATCAGCGCTTTTTCTGGCTGGGGTCCATGAACACGCCCTACGCCGAGGCGCGCGGCGTCTCCGCCGATGGACAGGTGGTCGCGGGCTGGGCCGGGCTCCAGAACCCTCACCATGCCTGGCGATGGACGCCGCAGGGCGGCATGGAAGATTTGGGGGATACCGGCGGGCGCGGCGCCGAGGCCTATGCTATCTCCGCCGATGGGCGCGTCATCGTGGGCTACTCTTTCTTGGCAAGCGGCTCGAATTACCACGCGGTCATCTGGAGCGGCGGCCAGATCAGAGACATCGGCACGCTCGGTGGTGATAACTCTTGGGCGCGTGGGGCCTCCGCCGATGGGTCTGTCGTGGTCGGCTCTGCGGAAGTCCCCACCGGCTACAACCACGCCTTCCGGTGGACGGAGCAGGGCGGCATGGAGGACCTGGGAACGCTTCCCGGTCAGCTTCGTAGCGTTGCCTGGGCGACTTCGGCTGACGGCGAGGTCGTGGTGGGTTGGTCAGGTCAAAATCTAATTCACCACGCCTTCCGCTGGACCAGGCCGACGGGCATGGTGAGCATTCACGACGACACCTACTGGGCCTGGACAGAGGCGGAAGGCGTTTCTGCGGATGGCACTACGGTGGTCGGCGCGGGTGAGACCCGCTCTACGGGTTTCCAACACGGCTGGCGCTGGACCGCGCAGACGGGACAGGTGGATCTCGGTACGCTGGGCGGCCAGTGGAGCGAAGCCTGGGCCGCCTCGGCTGACGGCAGCCTCGTCGTGGGCTGGGCAGAGGTCTCTACCGGCAACTGGCACGCTTTTCGTTGGAGCGATCAGAGCGGGATGGAAGATTTGAATGTCGTGTACGCCCCCGTGATCCCGCCAGGCTCTATTCTACGTGCGGCGTTTGCGATTTCGCCGGATGGGCGCTACATCGCTGGGATGGGGCACAATGCCGCTACCGGACGCGACGAGGCCTTCCTCCTTGATACGGCTTCCCTTACCCTTGTTGAGACATATCTGCCCATCATCCTGCGTTGAAAGGCGGGTGGGGAGGCCAGGGGGAGCGGTTTTAACCCCCTGTCACTCATTTTAGCGAGGTGAATTGCAAACAGCGAAAGGCTTGAGCGCCCCTGGCGCGTCATAGTGACGCGCCAGGGGCGCCCCACCTCACGCTTCCACTGCTCGGTCCGTGATCTCCAACCCCCGGTCAATGATGGCGATCCCCTCGCGCAACTGCTCCTCGGTGATGCACAGGGGCGGGTTGCAGAAGAAGTTATTCCAGCGGAGGAAGGTGTACAGCCCGTTCTCGCGGAAGAACGCGCCTAACTGGTTCATCACGCCCATCTCCGCTGGCTTGGCGTTGAAGGGCGCCAGCGGCTCGCGCGTCTCGCGGTTCTTGACCAGCTCCACGATGGCGAACAGGCCGATGTAACGCACGTCACCCACCGAGGGGTGCTTCGCCTTGAGCCGCTCCAACTCTTCGCCCAAAATCTTGCCCATGCGCCGCGCGTTCTCAATCAGGTTGTCCTCTTTGTACACGTTGATGGTGGCGATGGCCGCCGCCAGCCCCATCGGGTGCGAGTTATACGTCAGCCCGCTCCAGAGGACGTTGTTCTGGAAGTAGTCGGCGATGCGGTCATTCACCATCACCGCCCCCAGCGGCAGGTAGGCGCTGGTCAGCCCCTTGGCCAGCGTCATGATGTCGGGGACGACGTTCCAGTGGTTGACCGCGAACCACTCGCCGGTGCGGCCAAAGCCGCTCATCACCTCGTCGCAGATGAGCAGGATGCCGTACTTGTCGCACAGCGCCCGCAGCCCCGGCAGGTAACCGTCCGGCGGGATGATCAGCCCGTTCGTGCCGGTGACTGTTTCAATGAACACGGCGGCGATATTCTGCGGCCCCTCGTACATGATGACTTCCTCAATATGGTTGAGGCAGTCCAGCGTACAGGCGGGCTGGTGCTTGCAGAAGGGGCAGCGATAGCGGTAGGGGTCAAACACGCGCACCACGCCGGGGATGGCTGGTTCGGCGGCCCAGCGACGCGGGTCGCCGGTCAGCGTGACCGCGCCGTGCGTGGCGCCGTGATACGAACGGTAGCGCGCGATGATCTTGTGCCGCCCGGTGACCATGCGGGCGATCTTGATGGCGTTCTCATTGGCCTCGGCGCCGCCCAGCGTGAAGAAGGTGTGGTTCAGGTCGCCGGGGGCGAGTTCGGCCAGCATCTGCCCCAGCCGGGCGCGCGGCTCGGTCGCCAGGAAGGGGTTGGCGTAGAGCAACTGCTCGGCCTGCGCCTGGATGGCGCGGATGACGCGCTCATCGCCGTGGCCGATGTTGACGCACATGAGCTGCGAGTTGAAGTCCAGGTAGCGCTTGCCGTTGGCGTCCCAGAAGTACACGCCCTTGGCGCGGACCACCGGGATGGGGTTGGCGTTGACCTGCGCCGTCCACTCAAACAGGGTGTACTGCTTGCACAGCGCAACGATCTCTTCCGCCGTCATCGTGGCGGTGTTCGCCATAGCCATTGTGGTCTCCTTAATGTTTTGCGTCTATAGCGCGTGCGTCCCGCGCTTGAGGAACTGGCCGTCGCCGGGCTTGCCCAGGAAGCGGTCGCCATCCACGACCAGCCGGCCACGCGAGAAGACCTTGTCCGCCTTCCCCAACACCTCCATGCCCTCATACGGGTTGTAGTCCACGCGCATGTGGTGGGTGGTGGCGCTGATCGTCCAGCGCGCCTCCGGGTCCCAGATGACCACATCGGCGTCAGAGCCCACGGCGATGGTGCCCTTGCGCGGGAACAGGCCGAACAGCTTGGCCGGGGCGGTGCTGGTGAGCTGGACGAAGCGGTTCATGCTCCAGCCGCGCTTGAGCACGCCGCCGTTGTACAGCAGGTGCAGGCGGTTCTCTACGCCGGGCACGCCATTGGGGATCTTGCTGAAGTCGTTCAGCCCCAGCGTCTTCTGCGGCCCATACGGCCCGCGCCCCTCCTTGAAGCAGAACGGGCAGTGGTCGGTGGACACCACTTGAAGATCGTCCACCTCCAGCGCCGTCCACAGGTGCGCCTGGTTCTCCTTCTCGCGGATGGGCGGCGAGCACACGTACTTGGCGCCCTCAAAGTCCGGCTCCTCGTAGTTGTCGTAGGAGAGGAACAGGTACTGTGGGCAGGTCTCGCCGTAGGCGGGCAGGCCGCGGTCGCGGGCCTCGCGGATTTGCTCCATCGCCAGGTGGCTGGAGACGTGGACGATGTAGATAGGCACGCCGGCCATCTCGGCCAGGGCGATGACGCGGTGGGTGGCTTCGCCCTCGGCGGTCGCCGGGCGCGACAGCGCGTGATACTTGGGCGCGGTCTTGCCCTCGGCCAACATGCGCTTGACCATGACGTCAATCACGCCGCCATTCTCGGCGTGCATGCAGATGAAGCCGCCGTTGTCGGCGGTGCGCTTGAGCGCCTTATAGATGGTGGCGTCGTCCACCATGAACACGCCGGGGTAGGCGGTGAACAGCTTGAAGCTGGACACGCCCTGGCGCACCATCTCGTCCATCTGGGGCAGGGCGTCGTCGGGCAGGTCGGTGATGATCATGTGCAGGCCATAGTCAATGACCGCCTTGCCGTCGGCCTTGCCCAGCCAGGTGTCCAGGGCGTGCTGCATGGTCTGGCCCTTGTACTGCACGGCGAAGTCAATGATCGTCGTGGTGCCGCCGAACGCCGCCGCAATCGTCCCCGTCTCAAAGTCGTCCGAGGCGAAGGTGCCGCCGAAGGGCAGGTCCATGTGGGTGTGGACGTCAATCCCGCCGGGGATGACGTACTTGCCCCTGGCGTCAATCACCTGGTCCGCCTGGACGGGCAGGTTCTGGCCGATGGCGGTGATCTTCTCGCCCTCAATGAGCACATCGGCCACGTAATCGTCTGTGGCGGTGATCACCCGGCCGTTTTTGATGAGTGTGGACATGGCTATTTCCTCCTTTCAGTCACGTGTCGCATCGTCTGCGCGGAATGAGTCCTCGCCAGATTACAGGCCCGTTTATGGGGGCGGATGCCCACCACCTATGGCGGGGGAAGCCGGGCGCATAGCCGTGCGCCCCTGCTTCCTCATCTAAACGCCGGGATAATCTCCCGCCCATACACCTCTAGCGTCTCCGGCTCGTCGCCGCTCATTAGGTAGATGTTAAACTGCGTCACACCGACGTTCACCAACTCCTGGAGCTTGGCCCGCACCTGCTCCACCGTGCCGAGCACGCAGAAGCGGTCCACCACCTCGTCGGCGACGAACTCGGCGTTGTCGCTGCCCACCTCGGCGTGGTGATGGTAGTCGTAGCCCCGGCGTGTGCGGATGTAGCCGGTCAACTCCGGCGGCAACTCCTCCGGCTTGTAGCGCGAGACCAGGTCCACGACGTGGTTGGAGACGAGCGCGGGGAACCAGCGCACCTGATCGCGCGCCTTGGCCATATCGTTGCTGATGAAGGTCGGCGCCGCGCTCATCACCTGGATGGAGGCGGGGTCGCGGCCCGCCTGGCGTGCGCCCTCGTGCACGAAGCCCAGACACCACTTGATCAGGTGCGGGTCGGCGAACTGGAGGATGACGCCATCGCCCAGCCGCCCGGCGGTGCGCAAGGCTTTCGGGCCGTAACCGGCGATCCAGATGGGCAGCGACCCTCGTGCCCAGGTCAGGCGAATGGGCGTGCCGTCATACATGACCTCCTGGCCGCTGGCCAGCGCCCGGATGAGCTCCACTGCCCAGGCCATGCGCTCCACCGTCGTGGGCGTCTTGCCGATCACCCGCCGCGCGCTGTCGCCGCGCCCGATGCCCATCTCCATGCGCCCCCCGGAGATGATGTTCAGCGTCGCCAACGCGCTGGCCGTGACGGTCGGGTCGCGGGTGACGGGGTTGGTGACGCACGGCCCCAGGTGCATCCGCGTGGTGTTCAGCGCCATGAGCGTGAGCAGCGGGTAAATCTCCTTCCACAAGACGTGCGAGTCAAACAGCCAGCCGTAGGTGAAGCCGTTCTCCTCGGCCTTGCGGGTTAAGGCGATGAGGTCCTCAATGGCCCAGTCGGGCTTGAGAGTAATACCAAAGTTGAGCATGGGATGCCACCTCCTTCAAGGCGACCGTTTTATTCACCGTAGAGGGCGCGGAGACCGCAGAGATCCTGTCCTCTGCGCTCCCTGCGGTCTCTGGGGTGAAAAAGCCCTGATGTTACGGCGCCACAATGTCGCCATACGCCTCCGGTCGGCGGTCGCGGTAGAACTGCCAGGTATTGCGCACCTCGCGCACCTTATCCAGGTCCAGGTCGGCGATGATCAGTTGCTCCTCGCGGTCGCTGGCCTTGGGCTGGCCGGTGAGGATGTCGGGCACATACTGGCCGCGTGGGTCCACGAAGTAGCTCGTGCCGTAGTAGTCGTTCGGGCCAAGCTCCGGCTCCTGGCCCACGCGGTTGATCGTGCCCACGAAGTAGCCGTTGAAGATGGCGTGGGCGCGCTGCTCAATCTCCCACAGGTGCATGGAGAGGCCGCGCGAGGTGGCCGAGGGGATGAACACCAACTCCGCCCCGTGCAGCCCCAACATGCGCGCCCCCTCCGGGAAGTGGCGGTCGTAGCAGATGTACACGCCGATCTTGCCCACGGCGGTGTCAAACACCGGGTAGCCCAGGTTGCCGGGGCGGAAGTAGAACTTCTCCCAGAAGCCATTCACCTGGGGGATGTGCGTCTTGCGGTACTTGCCCAGGTATCGGCCGTCAGCGTCAATCACTGCGGCGGTGTTGTAGTACACGCCGGTCTGATCCTCCTCGTACATGGGGACGATCAGGACGATGTGGTTCTGCCGGGCGACCTCTTGCATGAGTTTCGTGGTGGGGCCGTCGGGGATGCGCTCGGTCAGGCTATAGAACTTGGGGTCCTGCACCTGGCAGAAGTAGGGCCCGTAGAACAACTCCTGGAAGCACATCACCTGCGCCCCGTGTTTCGCCGCCTGCTCCACATACTGCACGTGCTTCTGGATCATGGACTCCTTGTCGCCGGTCCAGGTGGCCTGCAACAAGGCGCCGCGCACAATCCGTGCCATAGGTCCTCCTTAAATCAGGGATCGTGGGGGACGGAAGATGAAAGATGGAGAAGCTCCCCGTCTTCCATCTTCCGTCCTCCGTCGTCATTTGCCCCCCGGCGTCACTTCCACCACGGCCGGTTGCCAGTTCAGGCCCTTGGTGTCCTCGGTGATGCCCTGGAGGGCCTCCTTGGCGTACTTGTCGGTGTACGCGCCAGCCGCGGGCGGGTTCTTGATCACGCCAAACTTGAGGGCGATGTCCACCGTCTGCTGGTAGAGCTTGGGGTCCATCACCCCGATACCGTTGGGGGAGGGCCAGATGAGCTTGTTGATCTCGTTCATCTGCCAGGTCATGTGCCCGCGCCCCAGCGTCGGCCCCTGCTTCAGGACGATCTCCACGCACTCCTGCCAGTTGTCGCGGCAGTAAATCCAGCCGCGGAAGGAGGCCCGCAGGAAGC
>Ga0101943_1000755_pt1 | contig 40638 bp, 45 predicted proteins | sample DewCreD2012metaG_5_FD_75244 | JGI IMG/M metagenome (GOLD analysis project Ga0101943, IMG submission 75244) | Hot spring sediment bacterial and archeal communities from British Columbia, Canada, to study Microbial Dark Matter (Phase II) - Dewar... ... | reverse complement strand
TCACGTAGTTCGTGGCGTCCACGACGTTCGAGATCGGCCGCTGGCCGAGGGCCGTGAGGCGGGCCTGCACCCGGAGGGGCGAGGGACCCACCTGGACCCCCTTGATCACGCGGGCCACGTACCTCGGACAGCGCTCGAGGTCCAGGATCTCCACCGTGGCCGCGTCCGCCGCCCGCTCCTCGCCCTCCGGGACGACGGCCCCCGGCGTCCGGAAGGGGAGCGCGAGGGCCGCGGCCACCTCCCTGGCCACCCCCGCCACCGACAGGAGGTCGGGCCGGTTGGACTTCACCTCGAGATCCAGGACCACGTCGTCGAGCCCGAGCAGAGAGGCCACGTCGGTCCCCGGCGGAGCGTCGGGCGGCAGCACGAGGATCCCCGAGTGGTCCTGGGACACCCCGAGCTCCCGCGGCGAACACAGCATGCCCTCGGAGGCCACCCCCCGGATCTCGCGCCGCCCGAGCGGCTCGGCCTGCCCGGGCAGCCGGGCCCCCGGTGGCGCGTAGGGGACGAGGTCGCCCGGGCCCATGTTCCGCACGCCCACCACGACCTCGACCGGTCCCCGCCCCGCGTCGACCGACGCCACGCAGAGCCGGTCCGAGCCGGGGTGGTCGCGGACCTCGAGGACCCGGGCCACGACCACTCCCCGGAGCCCCTCCCACGGCCGCTCGACGGCCTCCACCTTCGCCCCCTTCGAGGTGAGGAGCTCGGCGAGCGCGTCGGGCCCGAGCTCCACGGGCGTGAACTCGCGGAGCCAGGAGAGGAGGACCCTCACGCGCCGACCCCCGCGCGCCTCACGCGCCGACCCCCGTGAACCGCTCGAGGAACCGGACGTCGCCCTCGTAGAACAGCCTGAGGTCGGGGATCCCGTAGCGCACCATCGTCACCCGCTCCAGGCCCATCCCGAAGGCGAACCCTGTGTAGCGCTCGGGGTCGTAGCCCACGTTCCGGAGGACGTTGGGGTGGACCATCCCGCACCCGAGCATCTCGATCCAGCCCGTCCCCTTGCAGGTCCGGCACCCCGCCCCCCGGCAGAGGAAGCAGGACACCTCGAGCTCGGCGCCGGGTTCGACGAAGGGGAAGTAGTCGGGGTTCATCCGCACCCTGGTCTCCTCCCCGAACAGGGCCTTGGCGAAGGCGAGCAGGGTGCCCTTGAGATCGGAGAAGGAGATCCCCTCGTCGACCGCGAGCCCCTCGACCTGGTGGAACACCGGGGAGTGGGTCGCGTCCGGCGTGTCCTGCCGGAAGACCCGTCCCGGCGCGATCACGTACACCGGCGGGGGCTGCCGCTCCATGGCGCGGATCTGCATCGCGGAGGTCTCGGTCCGGAGCAGGAGCTCGGGGTGGCCGGGGACGTCGAGGAAGATCGTGTCCTTCTCCGTCCGGGCCGGGTGATCGGGCGGGATGTTGAGGGCCGTGAAGTTGTACCAGTCGGTCTCGACGAGCGGCCCCTCCACCACCCGGTACCCCATGCGCGTGAAGACGTCCACGATCTCCTGCTCGACGATCGTGAGGGGGTGGAGGCCACCCGGGCGCGGCCGGCGCCCGGGGAGCGTGACGTCGATCCGGTCCCGTTCCAGGAGCGCGGCCTCGGCGGCGCGCTCGAGCTCCGCGCGGCGGGCGACGAGGGCCGCCTCGAGCTCCTCCTTCACCTGGTTCGCGCGCCGCCCCACGACCCGGCGGTCCTCCGCCGGCAGCGCCCCGAGCGAGCGTTGCACGCCGGCCCACGGCGACCGACGGCCCAGGACCTCGACCTGCGCGGCCTCGAGCTCCTCGAGCGTCGTGGCGCGAGCGAAGGCTTCGAGGCCGCGGGCCAGCGCCTCGTCCAGCGTGCGGAGGGCCTCGCGGGGGTCCATGGGTGGCGAGTCTAGCAAGGGGCCCCCGCGGCCCCGCTACGCGGAGGGCGGGAGCGGGAGCTCGAGGACGAGCCGGAGCTCGCCCTCCACCACCTCGGCGGTGGCCCGCCCGCCCTGCGCCTCCGCCAGGCCGCGGGCCACGAACAGCCCGATCTTGCTGCCGGAGCCCGTCCCGGGCCGCCGCGCCTGGAAGAGCCCCTCGGCCTCCTCCTCCGCGAGCTCCGTCCCGGCGCGGCGCACCTCCACCCGCAGCCGCTCGTCCTGCCGGGAGCCCAGGACCCGCACCGGGCCCTCCCGGGCCCACCACACCGCCGCCTCGATGAACGCGCCGATCGCGGTGCGCAGCCGGTCGGGATCGAGGAGCACCTCGAGCCGGCCCCCCTCCCAGCGCACCTCCGGGTGCTCCGGGTCCCGAGCCAGGCCCGCCGCCAGCTCCTGGACCACCGCCCCGACGTCCACGGTCTCGGGGAACAGGTCGAGCGTCCCCGAGACGAGCCGGGCCGCGTCCACGAGCTGGCGGACGATCGCATCCATCCGGTCGGTGTCGTGGACGATCCCGGCGATCATCAGCTCCCGCTGTTCCTCGCTCATCTGGGCCCAGCGACGCTGGAGCGCGAACCCGAACCCCTTCATCGCGGTGAGCGGCGACCGGAGGTCGTGGGCGGCGGCCGCCACGAGGGTCTCGAGCCCCGCCCGCCGGCCCTGCCGCCGCTGCCGGCTCCACTCGAACAGGCACACGGTCGCCGCCGCCGCCAGGTTCAGCGACTCCGCCCTCCCCGCGATCGGCACCCGGACCGTGGCGTCGGCCAGCCCGGCGACCCCCTCCGGCAGCCCCCAGGCCTCGTTGCCGAACAGGAACGCGGTGGGCCGCGTGAGGTCCAGGTCGTAGAGGTCGTGGTCCCCGCGCGCGTCCATGGCGAGGACCACGGCGCCCTGGGAGCGGAGGTGCTGGACGGCCTCGGCGGGGTCGGCGCCCCGGACCACCGGGAGGTGGAAGACGGACCCGGCCGAGGCCCGGACCGTCTTGGGGTTGTAGACGTCGACCGAGGCCCCGGCGAACACCACGGCGCGGGCGCCGGCCGCATCGGCCGACCGGAGCACGGTGCCGGCGTTGCCGGGGTCGCGGACGGCGTGGAGCACGGCCACGCAGCCCCCGTCGACCTCCACCTCCCGCAGGGGCACGTCGACGGAGGGAGCCACGGCCACCAGGCCCTGGGGGGTGACGGTCGAGGTGAGCCGGTGCATCACCTCCTCCGAGACGTGGACCACCCGCACCCCGGCGCGCCGGGCCTCCTCCACGAGCGGGTGGCCGGGGACCGTGTGGAACAGGATCTCGAGGGGCACCCGCGCGGCGAGCGCCTCGCGCACCGCCTGGGCCCCCTCGACCAGGAAGCGCGCGTCCCGTTCGCGGAACGCGCGCTTCTTGAGGCGGATGGCCCTCGCCACCCGGGGGTTCCTCGGCGAGGTGATCACCGGCCCCCTCCGGGGGCTCCCCCGCGGCTAGGCCCCGTCGCCCGAGCTCCGCGCGACCTCGACGAGCCGGCCGAAGGCCGCCGGGTCGCGGACGGCGAGGTCGGCCAGGACCTTGCGGTCGAGGTCCACGCCGGCCGCCTTGAGCCCCGAGATGAACCGCGAATAGGAGAGCCCGTGGATCCGGGCCGCGGCCCCGATCCTGGCGATCCACAGGCGACGGAACTGCCCCTTGCGGTCGCGGCGGTCGCGGTAGGCGTAGACGAGGGAGTGCATGACCTGTTCCTTCGCCACCCGGAGCCGTCGGCTCCGGGCCCCGCGGTAGCCCTTCGCGGCCTCGAGGATCTCGCGCCGCTTCTTCCTCGCGTGGACGGCCCGCTTCACCCTCGCCACGGCTCACACCCCCAGCAGGCGGCGGATCACCTTCCGCTCGGCGGTGACCGCCGCCATCCGGCTGATTCGGCGCTTGCGGCTGGACCGCTTCTTCATCAGCATGTGGTTCCCGGTCGCCTTCCGGTGCAGGATCTTGCCGGTCCGCGTGACGCGGAACCGCTTGGCGGTGGACCGGTGCGTCTTGAGCTTCGGCACGTTCCCTCCTCACCCGGCTACGCCTGCGCGGCGCGGGCCGGTTGCTTCTTCGACGGGGCGATGACCATGACCATGTTCCGTCCGTCCTGCTTCGGCTCGGCCTCCACGACCGCGAGGCCCTGGAGATCCTCCACCAGCCGGTCCAGGATCCTCCGGCCGAGCTCGGTGTGGGCCATCTCGCGGCCGCGGAACATGATCGTGACCTTGACCCGCGCCCCCGCCCGGAGGAACCGCTCCACGTGCCCCTTCTTGGTCTCGTAATCGTGGGGGTCGATCTTCGGGCGGAACTTGATCTCCTTGACCTCGACCCGGGCCTGCTTCTTCCGCGCTTCCTTCTGCCGGATGTCCCGCTCGTACTTGTACTTCCCGTAGTCCATGATCCGGCAGACGGGCGGGTTGGCCTGCGGCGCCACCTCCACGAGATCCAGGTCGAGCTCCTGGGCGCGCTGGAGGGCTTCCTGGATCGGGACGATGCCGATCTGTTGCCCGTCCGGCCCCACCAGGCGGACCTGGGGCGCCCGGATCCTGTCGTTCAGGCGCGGCTCAGTCGATACCCCGCATCACCCCCCTCACAGACGTCGAGCACCGACGCTCGGCCGGCGCTCGGGACGTGCACCCGTGGACGGACCAACGGCCTGAGTATAGGGCCGGGTCGCGGGGGTGTCGATGGCGGGGCCGTCGGCTACGAGAGGGGTCGGACGTTCGCCGCCTGCTTGCCCTTGGGGCCGTCGACGATGTCGAACTCGACCTGCTGGCCCTCGGTGAGGCTGCGGTAACCCTCGCCCTGGATCGCCGTGTAATGGACGAAGACGTCGTCCCCGTCGGGGCGCGAGATGAAGCCGTAGCCCTTCTCGTTGCTGAACCACTTCACGGTTCCCTGCGTTGCCAACCCAGCGACCTCCTTGCGTCGAGCCGCGCGAGCGTAGCACTTGAACCGGGGGGCAGCAACGCGGGGAGCTCACCATCCTGGCTCGAGGGGCCGCCCGTGGTCGTCCTGGAGCCGCACCGTGTCGTCCTCGGTCGTGTAGCCGTAGGCGATCTCGAGCACCCGGCCCCGACGCTCGCCCCGGTTCCGGATCTGGTGCGCGGTCTCGGCGGGGACCGTGAACTCGTCGCCGGGCTTCGCCTCGATCACCCGGTCGCCGATCCGGAGCTCCAGACCCTCGTCGAGCACGACCCACACCTCGTCCCGGAGCTGGTGGTAGTGGACGCTGGTCTCCTGCCCGGGCTCCACGGTGATCACGCGGACCGACGCCGGCTGGTTCAGCGCGTACGTGACGACCTTCCCCCAGGGCTTGTCGATGATCACCGCGCCCCACCCGCCGGGGCCTCGGGCTTGGGGAGCTGCTCCAGGACCGAGGCCGTCTCCATCGCCGCCATCGCCGCGTCCCACCCGCGGTTCCCGTGCTTGCCGCCGGCCCGGGCGTCGGCCTGCTCGAACGTGTCCGCCGTGACGACCCCGAAGATCACGGGCACGCCGCTCTCCTCCGCCGCCCGCGCGATCCCCGCGGCGGCCTGCCCGGCCACGTGGTCGAAGTGGGGCGTCTCCCCGCGGATCACGGCGCCCAGGCAGATCACCGCGTCGTAGCCCCCGGAGGCGGCGAGCCGCCGCGCCACGAGGGGGATCTCGAAGGCGCCGGGGACCCAGACCACCTCGACCTCGTCCTCGGCGACGCCGTGGCGCCTGAGGCAGTCCAGCGCGCCGTCCACCAACCGGCGGACCACGGCTTCGTTGAACCTGGAGGCCACCACGGCGAACCGCCGGCCCCGGGCGTCGAACCCGCCCACCACCTCCCTCATCGCGTCCCCCCCTCGCCGGCCGGGATCTCCGCGAGATCGAGGGCCTCCAGGAGGTGCCCGAGCTTCTCCCGCTTCGTCCGCAGGTAGCCGATGTTCTCTCGGGTGGGCCGCGTCTCGAGCGGGATCCGCTCGACGATCGATAGCCCGTACCCCTCGAGGGCGACGAGCTTCGACGGGTTGTTCGTGAGCAGCCGCATCGACCGTACCCCGAGGTCCCGGAGGATCTGGGCGGAGGTCCCGTAGTCCCGGGGGTCCGGGGGGAAGCCCAGCTCCTCGTTGGCCTCGACCGTGTCCCGGCCCTGCTCCTGGAGCTCGTAGGCCCGGAGCTTCTGGGCCAACCCGATCGCCCGGCCCTCGTGCCCCCGGAGGTAGAGCACCACCCCACGACCCTCGGCGGCGATCATGTCCAGGGCCCGGCGGAGCTGGGCACCGCAGTCGCAGCGGAGCGAGCCGAACACGTCGCCCGTGAGGCACTCGGAGTGCACCCGGACCAGGACGTCCTCGCCATCGCCGAGGTCGCCCGCGACGAGCGCGAGGTGGGTCCGGCCGTCGATCCTGCTCTCGAACCCCACGGCGCGGAACGTCCCGCGCGGGGTGGGGACGGTGGCCTCCGCGATCCGCTCGACCAGCCGCTCCCGGCGGCGCCGGTACGCGATCAGGTCGGCGATCGAGATGATCACGAGCCCGTGCTCGCGGGCGATCCGCACGAGCTCCGGGAGGCGGGCCATCGAGCCGTCCGGGTTCAGGACCTCGCAGAGCGCGCCCACCGGCTGGAGACCGGCCAGGCGCGCCAGGTCCACCGCCGCCTCGGTGTGCCCCGCCCGCTCCAGCACCCCGCCGGGCTTGGCCCGGAGCGGGAACACGTGGCCCGGCATCCGGAGATCCTCGGGCCGCGTGCGGGGGTCGGCCGCGATCCGGATCGTCGTGGCCCGGTCGTGCGCGCTGGTCCCGGTCGTGGTCCCCTCCCGGGCGTCGATCGACACGGCGAAGGCCGTCCCGTGGCTCTCGCGGTTCTGCTCCACCATCAGCGGGATCCCCAGCGCATCCAGCCGCTCACCGGCGGCCGGCATGCACACGATGCCACGGCCGTGGGTCACCATGAAGTTGATGGCCTCCGGCGTCGCCTTCTCGGCGGCCATCACGAGGTCGCCCTCGTTCTCCCGATCGGCGTCGTCCACGACGATCACGATCCGGCCGCGGCGGATCTCGTCGATCGCCTCCTCGATCGTCGCGAACACCGACCGTCCCGTCTGCTCCCCGTTCCCGTTCATCCCCTCCGTCCCCGTCCGGCGCCCGCCGCCGGGACCGCCCCGACGAGCAGGCGTTCCACGTACTTCGCGATCACGTCGACCTCCAGGTTCACCGAATCGCCCGGTCGGGCGGTCCCGAGCGTCGTGGCTCGGAGCGTGTGCGGGACGAGGGCCACGCGGAACGCGTCGCCCTGGAGCCCCGCCACCGTGAGGCTCACCCCGTCCACGGTCACCGATCCCTTCTCGGCGAGGTAGCGGGCGAGCCCCTCGGGCGCCCGCACCGTGAGGACCGCCCCGCCCGCGCCGTCCGGGCGGACGTCCGCCACCTCCCCCACCCCGTCGACGTGCCCCTGGACGAGGTGCCCGCCCAGCCTGGTGAGGAGCGTGACCGGGCGTTCCAGGTTCACCGGGTCGCCGGGGCGCAGCCGTCCGAGGCTCGTGCGGTCGAGCGTCTCGGGGGACAGATCGAACGCGAGCGCCCGCTCTGGGCGGTCCGCGACCGTGAGGCAGACGCCGTTCACGGCGACCGAGGCACCGACCTCGCTCCCCTCCCGGGCCGTCCGGCAGCGCACCACGAGCCGGCGCCCGTCCGCGGCCGCCACCTCGCCTAGCTCCTCAACGATGCCGGTGAACATCGGCCTCCACCCTGAGATCCTCCCCCAGGCGCCGGATCCCGAGGATCCGCACCCGGGCCGCCTCGCCGACCGGCGCGAAGCCCGTCCCCGCCAGCACGCCCGGCGCGCCCACCCCGCCGAGGAGCTTGGGCGCGAGGTAGAGCACGAGCCGGTCCACGCACCCCGCCGCCACCGCGGCGAACGCGAGGGTCGGCCCGCCCTCGAGCAGCAGGTGCTGGACGTCGCGCTTCCCGAGGTGCTCGAGGAGCGCGGGGACCGAGACCCCGCCCCCCGCCTCGGGGAGCACCACCACGTCGGCCCCCGCCGCCCGCCAGGCCTCCCGCGCCTCCCGGCCCGCGGCCTCGGTGGTCGCGACGAGGGTCGGCGCGGCACCGTCGAACAGCCTGCCGCGGGCGGGGACCCGCCCCCGGGCGTCGACCAGGACCCGCAGCTTCGGCGCCCCCCGGTACCCGGGGTCCCGCACGGTGAGCGCGGGGTCGTCGGCGAGCGCGGTCCCGGCTCCCACGGCGATCGCGTCGGCCGCCGCCCGGAGCCGGTGGACGTCGGCCCGGGCCGCCTCCCCCGTGATCCAGCGGGAGGACCCGTCCCGGGCCGCGACCTTCCCGTCGAGGGTGGCCGCGAGCTTGAGGGTCACGAACGGCAGGCCGGTGCGGACGTGCTTCGCGTAGGGCTCGAGCAGCCGCCGGGCCGCGGCCCGCCCCGCGCCCACCTCGACCCGGACCCCCGCCCGGCGGAGCGCCCGGAACCCCCGACCGTCGACGATGGGGTTGGGGTCGCGCAGCGCGGCCACGACCCGGGCCACGCCGGCCGCGACGATCGCCTCGGTGCAGGGGGGCGTCCGGCCGTGGTGGTCGCAGGGCTCGAGCGTGCAGTAGAGGGTGGCGCCGCGGGCCTGCTCCCCCGCGGCGCGGAGGGCGACGGCCTCGGCGTGGGGGGTGCCGGGGCCGGCGTGCCAGCCCTCGCCGACGACCTCCCCCCCGGCCACCACGACCGCCCCCACCGGCGGGTTCGGCGATGCCACGCCCCGCCCGCGCTCGGCGAGCTGGAGCGCCCTCCGCATGTACGCGCGGTCGTCCACGACCTGCCTTTCCCGGGACGGGGTGGGGAAGGGAGGCGAACGACGCCGCGCGGCGCCCGTGCGCCCGTCCTCTCCCATCCCGACTCTCACGGTCGGTCCCGGAGTTGCACCGGGTCCACCCCCGAGTGGCTCCCGGGGGGTCGCGGACTGTCACCGCCGGTGGGGACTTCCACCCCGCCCCGAAGACGAGCTTCCGGGCGTCAGTATACGGCCCCCGGCGGGGGCGGGGGAAGCGGGGGCTAGTCCGCGGCGCGGCGGTCCACGGCGTAGGAGGACCCCGTCTCCCGCTTCGCGAACTGCTTCATCTCGGTCGCCACCGCCACCGCCTCGCCGTAGTGGGCGAAGGCCCGCCGGGCGGTCGTGGCCACCCCGATCGAGATCGCGACCAGCGGGACCTCCTGGAGCACGCCGCGGCGGTCCTCGACCAGCACGTAGCCGCGCTCGAGGTCCTCGGGGTCGTAGAAGTCGCGCACCTCCCGGTCGAACCGCTCGCAGATCCGCTTCGCGACGTCCTCCGCGACCTCGGGCGGCACGACGGCGACGAAGTCGTCGCCGCCCACGTGGCCCACGAAGCCCTCGGCGCCGGCGAGCTCGAGCACGGCGTCCTGGATCACGCCGGCCGTCATCTGGATCAGCCGGTCGCCGCGGACGAACCCCCGCTGGTCGTTGTAGGCCTTGAAGTGGTCCAGGTCCGCGTAGAGGACCGCGAACGCCTTCCCCTCGCGGACGCACCGTTCGATCTCCTCCTGGATCCTGATGTTCCCGGGCAGGCCGGTGAGGGGCGAGAGGTTCCGCATCTCGCGGGCCCGCCGGAGGGTCCCCTTCACCCGGGCCAGGAGCTCGATCGGGTCGAAGGGCTTGATGATGTAATCGTCGGCGCCGGCGGTGAGCCCCAGGACCTTGTCGGTGGAGAGCGCCTTCGCGGTGACCATGATGATCGAGGTGTTGCCGGTCCGGGGGTTGCGGCGGAGCCGCTGGGCGACCTCGAATCCATCGACCTTCGGCATCATCACGTCGAGCAGCACGAGGTCCGGCCGGAGCTCCAGGGCCTTGCGGATGGCTTCCTCCCCGTCCCCCGCCACCGCCACCTCGTAGCCGGCCGAGCGGAGGTTCACCTCGACGAACCGGGCGATGTCGGGGTCGTCGTCGACGACGAGGATCGTCTCCGGCACTACCCCTCCCCCCTGGCCACCGCCGCCAGGGCCGCCGCTGCGGCCGCCGGGTCCGGGGCCCGGAAGATCGCGGAGGCCGCGGCCAGCACCGTCGCCCCCGCGGCCACGCACCGGCGCCCGGTGTCGACGTTGATCCCGCCGTCGACCTCGACGTCCACCGCGAGCCCCCGTCGGTCGATCTCGCGCCGCACCGCCTCGACCTTGGGCAGGGCCTCCGGGAGGAAGGCCTGCCCCGCCCATCCGGGCTCCACGCTCATCACGATCACGTTCCCGATCTCCTCGAGGAACGGGAACACCGCCTCCACGGGCGTCCCGGGGTTCACGGCCAGGCCCGGTCGCATCCCCCGCTCCTTGGCCTTCCCGATCACCGGCTCCGGCTCCGGCGCGGCCTCCAGGTGGATCGTGACCATGTCCGCGCCCGCCTCGGCGAAGTCATCGAGGAGCCGCTCCGGATGCTCCACCATGAGGTGGCAGTGGAGGACCCGATCGGTCACGGGCCGCAGCGAACCCACGACCACCGGCCCCACCGTGAGCGGGGGCACGAAGTGCGCGTCCATCACGTCGATGTGGATGGCATCGGCGTAGGGCTCCACCAACTTGACCTGGTCCGCGAGGTGGCCGAAGTCGGCGGAGAGGATCGAGGCCGCGAGCTTCGCCATCGGCCGGATGGTACCGCAGGGGCGGGGCTGGGACGGCACGACCCCCCGCGAGCCTCCCGCGTGGCACGTCCCCGGGCCCTCGACCGCGTCGGGCGCCCTCAACCGCGCCGCCGGAAGGCGGCGACGAACATGGCGTCGGTGCCGTGCCGGTGCGGCCACAGACGGATGCGCGGCGCGGGGCCTTCGGGGCCGATAACGGCGGCCGGCTCGAGGTCGGGACGGCGACGGAGGAGCGCGTCGCACACGGCGTCGGTCTCGGCCCGGGGGAAGGTGCACACCGAGTACACGAGCCTCCCCCCGGGGTGGAGGAGCCCGGCCACGGCCGATGCGATCGCCACCTGCAGGCGGGCGAGGCTCGAGAGCTCCTCCCGCCGCGGCCGCCACAGGAGCTCCGGGCGCCGCCGGGCCGCCCCGATCCCCGAGCACGGGGCGTCGACGAGCGCCCGGTCGAACCCCTCCCGGAGCGCGGGCCGGCGCGCGTCCTGGGCCAACACCAGGGCCCGGACGCCCAGCCGGGCGGCGGCCCTCCGGACCAGGGCCGCTCGCTTCGGCAGGACGTCGCCCGCGACGAGCCGCCCGCCCGCGCCCACCCTGCAGGCCAGCAGGACCGCCTTCCCGCCGGGCGCGGCGCAGGCGTCGAGCACCCGCTCGCCGGCGCGCGCCTCGACGGCGTCCGCGACGAACCCCGACGCCTCGTCCTGGACCACGAACCATCCCTCGGCGAACCCCGGAAGCTCCTCGGGTCGCCCCCCCTCGAGGAGGAGCGCATCGCCGAGGAGCCCTCCCCGTCGGGGCGCGTGGCCCGCGGCCCGGAGCGCCGCCTCGAGGGCCTCGGGGGTGGTCCGGCAGGGGTTCGGCCGGAGCGTGAGCGGCGCCCGCCCGGCGATCGCCCCGGCCGCGGTCTCCACCTCCTCCGGAGGCAGCAGCCGGCGGAGCTCCCGCACGGCCCAGGGGGCGAGCCCGGTCCGAGCGGCGACGTCCTCGTCCGAGGCGCCCGCCGGCGGCGGGGGTGGGTCGGCGGCGATCGCCCGGAGCACCGCGTTCACGAAGCCCCGCTCCCGCGGGCCCGCCAGGGCCACGGTCTCGGCCACGGCGGCGTGGGGAGGGACCCGCAGGTGGAGGAGCTGGTAGGCGCCGAGGCGCAAGAGGTGGAGGGCCCGCGGCGTGATCCGGTCGAGGGGCCGGCTCGATCGGACGGCGATGGCCCGATCCAACGAGAGCAGCCGACGGATCGTCCCGTACGCGAGCTCCGCGGCCAGGTGGCGGTCGCGCTCGTCGAGCCCTGCGCGGGCCAGGATCGCGGGGACGACGAGGTTCGAGTACGCGCCCCCGTCCACCACCCGGCGGATCGCGGCGAGCGCCACGGCCCGGGGATCCCTCATCCCAGCCGCTCCCCGGGACGGGGGCGGTAACCCCGCGCGAGGTCCCCGCCGCTCATCCGAGGCCGCCCCTCGGGCGCGACCTCCAGGAGACGCACGCATCCCGTCCCCGCCGCCACGAGGAGCCCACGTTCGTCGGCCCCGACCACCGTCCCCGGCTCCGCCCGGGTCGGGTCGCTCTCCGCCACCCCAGCCCTCAGCACCTTCAGGATCCGGCCGCGGAAGCGGGTGGTGGCGCCGGGCTCTGGAGCGAACGCCCGGACCACCCGGACCACCTCCTCCGCGGGCCGGGTCCAGTCGACCGCCCGGTCCCCCGGTCCCAGCCTCGGTGCGTACGAGGCGCGGGCCTCGTCCTGCGGCCGGGGCTCGAGGTCCCCGGCCTCGAGCCGGTCCAGGGTCTCGACCAGGAGCCGGCCTCCGATCGCCGCCAGCCGCTCCCCGAGCGAACCGGCGTCGTCCTCCTCCGCGACCCGCTCTTCGGCCTGGAGCAGGATCGGCCCGGTGTCGAGGCCCTCGTCCATGAGCATGGTCGTCACCCCCGTCCGAGCGAGCCCCCGGAGGATCGCGTGCTGCACCGGCGCCGCCCCCCGGAGCTCGGGGAGGAGGGAGAAGTGGACGTTCACCGCGCCCCGCGGGGCGAGATCCAGGACCTCCCGGGGGAGGATCTCGCCGTAGGCCACCACGACGAGGACGTCCGGCGCCGTCCCTCGGAGCCGCTCGAGCCCCTCCCCGGAACGCACCGTAGGGGTCTGGAGGAGCGGCAGCCCGAGGGTCCGGGCCGCCCGGGCCACGGGGGTCGGGACCGGCCCTGCCCCCCGCCTCCCCGGCCGGGGTGGCCGGGTCACGACCAGGACGACCTCGTGCCTCGAGCCGGCCAGCGCCTCGAGCGAGGGCACCGACCAGCGGTCGTTCCCGAGGAACGCGACGCGGAGCCCGGGCACGCGGCCGAGGATAGCCGGCCTCAGCGCGCGGGGCGGCGGGGCGCCCCCTCCTCGAGGAGACGCTCCCGGTACTCGCGGAGGACCTGGCGCCGGCCCTCCTCGGGGAGGCGGTCGATGAACAGGACGCCGTCCAGGTGGTCGGTCTCGTGCTGGAGGATCCTGGCCACGAGCCCCTCCCCCTCGACCTCGACCTCTCGCCCCTCGAGGTCGAGCCCGCGCGCCCGCACCCGGAGGGCCCGGGTCGTCGGGTAGTACGGTCCGGGGACCGAAAGGCAGCCCTCCTCGTGGATCTGCTCCCCCTCGGCCTCGAGGATCTCGGGGTTCGCGAGGAACCGCCGCCCCGTGGTCTTCCCGTCGTCGTAGACGAAGAACCGGAGCGAGACCCCGACCTGGGGCGCCGCCAAACCGACGCCGGGGGCCGAGTACATCGTCTCGAACATGTCCTCCACGAGCCGCCGGAGCGTCCGATCGAAGCGCTCGACCGGGCGCGCCCGTTCCCGGAGCACCGGGTCCCCCAGCGTGCGGATGGGCAGGATGGTCACCTTCGACCCCTTCAGAGGTGCGGCTCGGCCTCGACCCGGAGCTCGGGATCCCGCTCGGCGAGCGTCCGCATCGCGCGTCCGAAGGCGGGGACCCGTCCCGGGTCGAGCGCGAGCAAGCATACCGTCCGCCCATCCATCGTCGTGACCAGGAGCGACGCGGGCCCGACCCCCTCGATCGCCGCGGCCACGTCGGGGCCGCCCTGCACCCGGAACACGGGGAACCCGGCCGGGAACCCCGCCCGGGCGCGTCGTTCCAGCTCCGCCCGGTGGAACCCCCGGGGGTTCCCCCGGACCAGGCCCTGCACCGCCGGATCCCCGGGACGGGCCGTCTGCACGATCACCCTTCCCCCCGGGTACGCCCAGGCCGCGGCCTCCATCCAGGTGGCGAGGAACCGCTCCTGGGCGGAGAGGCCGGGGAGGCGCGAGGCGCGGTCCGCCTCGAGGATCGCCACGAGGTCCAGCCCGAGCGGCCCCACGTCCTTCACCGCCTCCGGCCCCCCCACCACGACCTCCTCCCCAAACGGGGGCCGGTCGGCGCGCCGGACCGGCACCGTCGCGAGCGCCCGGGCCCACTCCTCGACCCGCTCGGCCCCGCGCCTGGCCACCCCGAACGACCGCCCGCCGCAGCCCGAGCAGACCGCCTCGGCGCCGCACACCGTGCACCGCACCTCCCCCGCCGAGGCGCGCAGCGAACCCCCGCACGCCGCGCAGGCCGCCGGCGCGCCGCAGCCCCGGCACACCCGTGCGACGCCGTAGCCCGGGAGCGGCTCGAAGAGGAACGCCCGCCGCGCCCCCCGCAGCGCCCGCACGAGGCGCGGCGCACGCCCCTCGGGCCCGGGGCGGACGACCTCGACCGGCGGCCAGCGCCGGCCCGCCGGCGCGACCTCGGGGAGCCCGAGCGCGGCGGCCTCGACCGAGGGGCAGAGGGCGGCGAGGACGCACGCCGCGCCCTCGATCCGGGCCCGGGCCAGGGCGACCTCGCGGACGTGGTGGTACGGCGAGCGCTCCTCGCGGTGCCCGGGGTGGCTCTCCCGGCTCACGAGGATCAGGCCCAGGCGTCGGAGCGGAGCGAAGACCGCCGGCCGCGTCCCCACCACCACGTCCGCCTCGCCCCGGAGGATCCCCAGCCACGCGCGGTAGCGGGCGCGCCGGTCGCCGCCGACGAAGGCCCTGGCCCGGCCGCCGAACGCCTCGAGCACGGCCCTGGCCGTGGCGGGGAGCGGCTCGGCCTCGGGCACCAGCACGATGGCCTGGCGCCCCCCCGCCAGGCAGGCCGCCACCAGCTCAACGGCGGCCGCGGCCTCCCCGTCCGGGGCCGGCCGGAGCACGTACCCGCCCCGCCCCCCCCGGACCGACGCCAGCATCTCCGCTCCGCCCCGGTACGCCGCGAGCCCCACGCCTCCCGCCGCGCCGTCCGGGGCGTGCCCGACGCCCTCCACCCCGTGCCCCGCGGAGGGCGACGCCCCGCGGCGGTCCGGCGCCCACCCCGCCTCCTCCGAGGCCACCCGGGGAGGGTGGGACCGGGCGATCACGGCGGCGAGGGGGGCGACGTACCGCTCCGACATCCATCGGAACAGGGCGAGGAGCCGCTCGTCGAAGAACCGGATCGGGGAGACGACCCCCCGGACCGCGAGGACCCGGGGCGGCACTTCCTGGGCGGGCCCCAGGACCCAGCCGCGGACCAGCTTGCCGTGGAACGGCACCCGCACCAGGCTCCCCACGCCCGCCCCGAGCTCCGGCGGGAGCTCGTAGGTGAAGGGGCGGTCCAGGGCCAGCACGGGCCGGTCGACGCAGACCGCGACGGGCCCGGCCAGGACCTCCCCGGGGCCGGCTCCCCCCGCCCGGTCCACCCGCCCGGGCCGCGCCTACTCGAAGGCCCGCCGCAGCTCCTCGGCCCGGTCGGTCTCCTCCCAGGGGAAGCCCTTCCGGCCGAAGTGGCCGTACGCGGCGGTCTCCTTGTAGATCGGGCGGCGGAGGTCGAGGTGGCGGATGATCGCCGCCGGCCGGAAGTCGAACATCTCCAGGAGCACCCGCTCCAGCCGCCCCGGGTCGACCTGCTCGGTCCCGAAGGTGTCCACCGAGACCGACACCGGGTGGGCCCGACCGATCGCGTAGGCCAGCTGGAGCTGGAACCGGTCGGCGAGCCCCGCCGCCACGACGTTCTTCGCCACGTAGCGGGCCATGTAGGCGGCGGACCGGTCGACCTTCGTGGGATCCTTCCCCGAGAAGCAGCCGCCGCCGTGGGGAGCCCGGCCGCCGTAGCTGTCGACCATGATCTTCCGCCCGGTGAGCCCGGTGTCGGCCTTGGGGCCGCCGATCTCGAACCGCCCCGTCGGGTTGATCAGGGGCTCGGCCATCCGGCTCGCGTCGACGTCGGGGAACTCGCGGAGGACGGGATCGATCACGTGCTCGATGAGGTCGGGGGTGAGGAGGGTCCCGACGTCGACCTCCTCGCGGTGCTGGGCGGAGATGATGATCCGGTCCACGGCCACCGGGACCTCCTCCTCGTAGCGGATCGTCACCTGGCTCTTGCCGTCGGGACGGAGGTAGGGGACGACGCCGGCCTTGCGCGCGTCGGCCAGGCGCTTGGCCAGCCGGTGGGCCATGGCGATGGGCAGCGGCATCAGCTCCTCGGTCTCCCGGCAGGCGTAGCCGAACATCATGCCCTGATCCCCGGCCCCCAGGGTGTCCAGCTCGTCGACGGAGCCCACCCGGTGCTCGAGCGCGTCGTCCACCCCCCGGGCGATGTCCGCGGACTGCTCCTGGATCGCGGTGAGGACCCCGCAGGTCTCCCCGTCCAGGCCGAACTTGGCGTCGATGTAGCCGATGTCGAGGATCGTCTCCCGGACGACCGAGGGGATGTCCACGTAGCCCGAGGTGGTGATCTCGCCGGCCACGATCACGACCCCCGTCGTGACGAGGGTCTCGCACGCCACCCTCCCCACCGGATCGACCGCGAGGATCGCGTCCAGGACCGCGTCGGAGATCTGGTCCGCGAGCTTGTCGGGGTGCCCCTCGGTGACCGATTCCGACGTGAACAGGTAGGACCGCCCCATCGGGCGCCATCCTACACCGCGGCCCCTACGCGGCGACGAGCTTCGCCAGCCGGTCGCAGATCTCCCGGGCGAGTTCCCGCTTCGTCCAGGTGCGCAGGGGCGCGTCGTCCCCGGAACGGGAGAGGATCATCGCGTGGTTGGTCTCGGAGCCGAAGCCGGTCCCCTCCCGCCCGACCTCGTTCACCACCACCAGATCGAGGCCCTTCGCCTCGAGCTTGGCCCGTCCAGCCGCCTCGAGGTCCTCGGTCTCCGCCGCGAACCCCACGAGGATCCGGTCCCCCTTGCGCTCCCCCAGCTCGCGCAGGATGTCGGGGGTCGGGACCAGCCGCACCTGGGGGGGCCCGGCCTCCTTCCTGAGCTTCCCCGGCGCGACCCGCTCCGGGCGGAAGTCGGCCACCGCCGCGGCCATCACCACCGCGTCGACCTCCTCGAACCGCTCGAGCACCGCGGCCCGCATCTCCTCGGCCGTCGTGACCCGCACGACCTCCACGCCCGCCGGGGGCTCGACGGTCCCCGGACCCAGCACGAGGGAGACCCGGGCCCCCCGGTCCCGCGCCTCCCGCGCCACCTCGACCCCCATCCGGCCCGAGGAGCGGTTCCCGAGGAACCGGACCGCGTCGAGGGGCTCGAACGTCGGCCCGGCGGTCACCAGCACCCGCCGGCCGGCGAGGTCCGCCCCGCGGCCCAGGAGCGCGGCGGCCGCCGCCAGGATCTCCTCGGGCTCGGCCATCCGCCCCACGCCCTCGTCGCCCGCCGCCAGGGGGCCGACGGCCGGCCCCACGACCCGCACGCCGCGCTCCTCGAGCAGGCGGACGTTGGCGCGGGTCGCCGGGTGCTCCCACATCCCGGTGTGCATCGCGGGGGCGACGAGCACCGGACAGGTGGCCTCGAGCAGCGCCGCCGTGACGAGGTCGTCGGCGATCCCGTGGGCCAGGCGGGCGAGGACGTTGGCGGTGGCGGGGGCCACGATCGCAAGGTCCGCCTCCCGGGCCAGCCGGACGTGGAGCACGGCCCCGGGTTCCTCGAAGACCGAGGTGTGGGCGGGTCGTCCGGTGAGCGCCGCGAACGTGTCGGGCCCGACGAAGCGGGTCGCCGCCTCGGTCATCGCCACCCGGACCTCGGCGCCCGCCCCGGTGAGGAGCCGGACCAGGTGGACCGCCTTGTAGGCGGCGATCCCGCCGGTGACGCCGAGGAGCACCCGGCGTCCTTCGAGCGCGCTCTGGGTCACCCGGCCTCCCCGAGGCCGCGGGCCCCGGCGGCCTACGAGCCCTCGGCCGTCTCGGGGCGCTGGGCCGTGATCTTGCCCTCGGCGATCTCCTGGAGCGCGAGCGACAGCGGCTTGCTCCGCAGCCCGCCGGTCTCCACGAGCGGCGGCACGAACTCGCCCCGACCCTCGCCGAGCTGGTTGTAGTAGCTGTTGATCTCCCGCGCGCGCTTGGCGGCGAGCATCACCAGCGTGTACTTCGAATCGACCTTGGCGAGCAGGTCGTCGATCTTCGGCTCGATCATGGGGATGGGTCCTCCCCTCCGCGACCCTCGCGGTGCGCAGCGATGATAGCAAGCACCTCGTCGGCCGCCCGCTCCAGGTCGTCGTTCACCACGACGTGGTCGAACCAGGAGGCCTCGGTCAGCTCGCGTTCGGCCTCCGCGAGCCGGCGGGCGAGCGTGCGTTCGTCCTCGGTCCCGCGCGTGCGGAGCCGGCGCTCGAGCTCCTCGCGGTTGGGCGGGACCAGGAACACCAGCACGGCGTCGGGGGCCCGCTGCTTCACCTGCCGCGCCCCCTGGACGTCGATCTCCAGGAGGACGTCGCGGCCCGCCGCGCGGGCCCGCTCCACGTCCTCGGCCGGCGTCCCGTACCGGTGGCCGAACACCTCCGCCCACTCGAGCAGGGCGTCGGACGCGACCAGCTCGTCGAACGCCTGGTCCGAGACGAACCGGTACTCGCGCCCGTCCCGCTCTCCGGGCCTCGGGGGTCGGGTGGTCCAGGACACCGAGAACCACAGGCCCCCCGGATCCCGCTCGAGGAGCCGCCGGACCACGCTCCCCTTGCCGACGCCCGAGGGCCCCGAGATCACGAAGAGCGCGCCCCTGCGGGACAGCGCTACTTCTTCGCGAACCGCTCGAGCAGCATGTCGCGCTGCTTGGCCCCGAGGCCGCGGATCCGGCGGCTCGCGGAGATGTCCAGCTCTTCCATGAGCTTCCTCGCCCGGACCTTCCCCACCCCGGGCAGGGACTCGAGGACCGTGGACACCTTCATCTTGCCGACGGTGTCGTCGTCGGACCGGGCGAGGATGTCCCGGAGCGTCCGCTTCCCGGACTTCAGCTCGGCCTTGATCTCGGCGCGCCTGCGGCGGGCCTCGGCCGCCTTCTCGAGCGCGCGCTTCCGGTCCTCCGGCGAAAGGGTCGGTAGCGGCATCCCACAGCTCCTTCGCTAGGGGGTTCAGGGACCGCGGGATTATAGACACCGGCCTCCGTCGGAGGCAACGAGACCTGCGCCGCCACCTGCGGTTCCGCGGCCGTTCCTCGACCTCCGCTGGAGGTCGACGGCGGCCCCGCATCTAGCGGACCTCGCGGAGGATGGCGCGGGCGGCGGCGCCGGGGTCGGGGCTCTCCGTGATGGGCCGGCCCACGACGAGGTAGTCGGCGCCGCGCTCGACCGCCTCCCCCGGCGTGAGGACCCGGGCGTGGTCGTGGCCGTCGGCCCCGGCCGGGCGGACGCCCGGGACCACCAGGCAGAAGGCGTCGCCGAGCGCCTCGCGCACCGCGGCGACGTCCTCCCCCGAGACCACGGCGGCCCCGGCCCCCGCGGCCCGGGCCTCGAAGGCCAGCGAGGCGGGGCTCGCGAGCCCCTCCCCCGCGAGGCTCGAGAGCACGGTGACGGCGGCCACGAGCGGGGGCGGGCGGCCGGCTGCCAGGGCCCCGGCCCGCGCGCCCCGGACCGCCGCGGCCACCATCGCCTCCCCCCCGAGCGCGTGCACGGTGAGCATCGCGACGCCGAGGGCGGCCGCGTTCCGCGCCGCCCGCTCCACCGTGGTCGGGATGTCGTGGAGCTTGAGGTCCAGGAAGACGGGGCCGTGGCGCCCGATCCGGCGGACGGCCTCCGGGCCCGCGGCGGTGAAGAGCTCGAGCCCCACCTTGAGCATCGCGACCTCCCCCGCCAGGGCCCGGGCCAGCTCCTCGGCCCGGTCGAGGTCGGAGAGGTCGAGCGCGACCACCAGCGGGTTGGGGGGCGGGGGGATCATCCCGGCCCCTCCTCCCCGGGCAGGGCGAGCCGGCCCCGGAGGTCGGCCGGCGAGCGGAGCCCGGCCGCGGCGAGGTGGGCGGAGATCCCCTCGGCGACGGTCGCGGGGGCCGCGGGGTCCACCAGGATCGCAGTCCCCACCTGGACCGCCCAGGCCCCGGCCAAGAGCAGCTCCACCGCCTCATCGCCGTTCGACACGCCCCCGCCGGCCATGACCGGCACCTCGGGCAGCTCCCTCGCCACCTCGAACGTGGCCCGCACCGCGAGCGGCCGGACCGCGGGCCCCGACACCCAGCCGGTCACCGCCCCGAGGGCGGGGCGACGGCGGGCGGGGTCCACGGCCATCCCGGGGAGCCCCCCGCCGATCGAGAGCCCGTGGGCCCCCGCGCGGACGCAGGCCCGTGCCGTCTCGGCCAGGGCCGGGAGGAAGCCGGGGAGCTTGGCGAAGACCGGCACGTGGGCCAGGCGGGCCACGGCCCCGGCCACCTCGGCGGCCCGGTCGGGCCGGGCGCAGAACGACGGCCGGTCCAGCTCCTCGTCGGGGAGGTCCAGGGCGACCTCGATCGCGACGACCCCGGGCGCGGCGTGGACGCGGGCCGCGACCGCGACGTACTCCTCCAGGCTCCCCCCGGCCACCGAGACGACCACCGGGGCGGCCCGGGCCAGGCGGGGCAGCTCCTCGTCCACGAAGGCCGCCGCCCCGGGGTTCTGCAGGCCGACCGACCACAGGATCCCCGAGGGGGTTTCCGCGACCCGCGGGGGCGGCGAGCCAGGACGGGGCGCGAGCGTGACGCTCCGCGACACCACGGCCCCCAGGACCGAGGCGTCGACCAGCCCGACGTGCTCCCGGCCCGTCCCGAAGCAGCCGGCGGCGGCGACCACCGGCGAGCGGAGCCGGAGGCCGGCCAGGTCGACCTCGAGGTTCGGGCGCACCCCCTCACCCCCCGCCGGGCGCGGACCCGGGCCACGGCCACCGGTCCCAGGAGACGCGGCCGGCGTTGAACACCGGCCCCTCGACGCAGGCCCGGAGGTGGTCGTAGCCGGCCCCGTTCCGCCGGAGCACCGGGACCGCGCAGCCGAAGCAGAGCCCGATGCCGCACGCCATCGGCCCCTCCACGGCGACCTGGGCCGGGACCCGCCGCTCCCGGCAGACCTGGGCCACCCGCCGGAGCGTCGGGGCCGGGGCGGCCGCGTAGACCACCTCCGTGCCCCACCGCTCCATGGCCTCCGGGAGGAGGTCCGCCACCCGTCCGCGCTCCCCCAACGAGCCGTCGTCGGTGACGATCGAGATGTTGGTCGCGAGGCGCTTGCCCTCGATGGGCTCGAACACCCCCTCGATCCCCTCCGCCCCCACCAGCATGTCCACCCGCTTGCCGCGGGCCCGGAGCTCCTGGGCGAGGAAGTGGAGGGGCGCCACGCCGTGCCCCTCCCCGACCAGGAGGCAGTTCGAGAGGCGGCGGGGGTAGGCGAACCCGGTGCCGAGCGGGCCGATCACGTCGACCGCCCCGTGGGCCCGGGCCCCGGCCAGCCAGGCGGTCCCCGGCCCGCGGACGTCGAAGGCGAACTCGAGCGTGCCAGCCCACCCGCCCCGGCGCGACGCCGCGTGGATGAAGAAGTGGCGCCGGAGCAGCGCCGCCCCGCCCGGCGGCGGGGCGACCCCCACGAACTGCCCCGGCCTCGCGCGCTCCGCGATCTCCGGCGCCACGAGCGTGAGCGTGTGGTAAGCGCCGTGCTTGCGGACCGAGAGGATCTCGGCGCGGACCCGCCTCATCCCCCCTCCCCCGCCGCGCGGGCGTGGTGCTCCTGGAGCGGCCGGGGTTCGGCCAGGCCCTCCCGCAGCGCCTCGATCCCCCGGACCGCGGCCTGGACGCCGGGGAGCGTCGTGATGCACGGGACCCCCGCCGCCGCCGCGGCCTGCCGGATCAGCGAGCCGTCGCTCCGTGGCGAGCGGCCGAAGGGCGTGTTGATCACGAGGTCGACCTCGCCCCGGGCGATCAGGTCCACGACGTTCGGGCTCCCCTCGGAGACCTTCGCCACCGGCTCGACCCGCACCCCCGCCCTGGCGAGGACCCCGGCCGTGCCTCGCGTCGCGAGCAGCCGGAACCCGAGGTCGGCGAGGCGGCGCGCGGGGAGCACGATCGCCCGCTTGTCCCGGTTCGCCACGGAGACGAAGGCGGTCCCCTTCTCGGGGAGCCCGGCGCCGCTCGCGACGAGGGCCTTCGCGAGGGCCGCCCCGGGGTCCGCGTCGATCCCCATCACCTCCCCCGTCGAGCGCATCTCGGGGCCCAGCACCGTATCGACCCCGGGGAAGCGGGCGAACGGCAGGACCGGCGCCTTCACGGCCGTGTACGGGAGGTGCCGGTAGTGGGCCGGGTCCCGGGGGAGCATCCCCGCCGCCCGCAGCTCGCGCAGCGTCCGCCCCACCATCGCGAGGGTCGCGACCTTCGCGAGCGGGACGCCCGTCGCCTTGGAGACGAACGGCACGGTGCGCGACGCCCGCGGGTTCGCCTCGAGGGCCCAGACCCGCTCGTCCTTCACCGCGAGCTGGACGTTGAGGAGCCCCACGACCCCCAGCCGCCGCGCGATCGCCTCCACGATCCGATGGATCTCGTCGAGCTCGGCGTCGGAGAGCGTGGCCGGCGGGATCTGGCAGGAGGAATCGCCGGAGTGGACCCCCGCCTCCTCGATGTGCTCCATCACCGCGCCCACGAACACCTCCCGCCCGTCGGCGACGGCGTCCACGTCCACCTCGATGGCCCCCTCGAGGAACCGGTCGATCAGCACGGGGTGCTCGGGCGACGCGGCGGCTGCCGTGGCCACGAACCGGTCCAGCTCCTCCTCGTCGTAGACGATCTCCATGGCCCGCCCGCCGAGCACGTAGGAGGGCCGGACGACCACCGGGAAGCCGATGGCCCGCGCGATCTCCCGCGCCTCCGCCGCGCTCCGCGCCTCGCCGTGTCGGGGCGCCGGGATCCCGAGCTCGGCGCAGAGCGCCGCGAACTTCCCCCGGTCCTCGGCGAGGTCGATGGCCCGGGGCGGGGTGCCGAGGACCCGGAACCCCTCGGCCTCGAGGACCCGGGCGAGCGCGAGCGGGGTCTGCCCCCCGAACTGGACGATCACGCCCTCCGGCCGCTCGGCCCGGCAGACGGCGAGGACGTCCTCGGCCGCCACCGGCTCGAAGTAGAGGCGGCTCGAGGTGTCGTAGTCGGTGGAGACGGTCTCGGGGTTCGAGTTCACCATCACCGAGCAGAACCCCGCCTCCTCGAGCGCGAAGGCCGCGTGGACGCACGCGTAGTCGAACTCGATCCCCTGGCCGATCCGGTTCGGGCCGGCGCCGACGATCACGACCCGCGGCCGGTCGGCGGAACGGACCTCGGTCTCGTCCGCGTACGTCGAGTAGTGGTACGGGGTCCGGGCGGGGAACTCCCCGGCGCAGGTGTCGACGGTCTTGAAGACCGGCTCCAGGCCGAGCGCGGACCGCCGGGCCCGGACCTCCTCCTCGGGGGCCCCCGTGAGGAGCCCGATCCTCGCGTCGGAGAGGCCGGCCCGCTTCGCCCGGCGGAGCTCGTCGGCGCCGATCGACGCGAGCGGCCTCCCGCGGAGCGCCTCGGCCTCCCCCACGACCTGGGCGATCTGATCCACGAACCAGGGGTCGATCCCGGAGGCCTCCGCCACCTCGTCGACCCCGTGGCCGGCCCGGAGCGCCGCCTCGATCAGGTGGAGGCGGCGCTCGCTCCCCTCGCGCAGCTCCCCGAGGGCCCCGGGCGGCGCCAGGCCGGGGTCGTCCCCCCCGACCTCGAACCCCGCCTTCTCCATCGCCCGCCAGGCCTTCCCCAGGGCCTCCTTGAACGTGCCCCCGATCGCCATGACCTCGCCCACCGACCGCATCGTGGTCGACAGGCGGGGGTCGGCGCCCGGGAACTTCTCGAACGCGAACCGCGGCACCTTCACCACGACGTAGTCGAGGGTCGGCTCGAAGGCCGCGCGGGTCTCCCCCGTGATGTCGTTGGCGATCTCGTCGAGGCGGTAGCCCACCGCGAGGAGCGCGGCGATCTTCGCGATCGGGAACCCGGTGGCCTTCGAGGCCAGGGCCGAGGACCGCGAAACCCTGGGGTTCATCTCGATCAGCACCTGGCGCCCGGTCCGGGGGTCCACCGCGAACTGCACGTTGGACCCGCCCGTCTCCACCCCGATGGCCCGGATGCATGCGAGGGCCGCGTCCCGCATCCCCTGGTACTCACGGTCCGAGAGCGTCTGCTGGGGGGCGACGGTGATGGAGTCCCCGGTGTGGACACCCATGGGATCGACGTTCTCGATGGAGCAGACGACGATCGCGTTGTCCGCTCCGTCCCGCATCACCTCGAGCTCGAACTCCTTCCAGCCGCGGACCGACTCCTCGACCAGGATCTCGTGGGCCGGGCTCTCCGCGAGGCTCCGGCGCGCGAGCCGGGCGAGCTCGTCCGGGCCGTGGGCGAACCCGCTCCCCCCGCCGCCGAGCATGAACGAGGGCCGGACGATCACCGGGTAGCCGATCCCCCCGGCCACGGCGAGCGCCTCCTCCACGCTCCCGGCCACGCCCGAGCGCGGGACCGGGAGGCCGGCCTCCACCATCGCCCGCTGGAAGCCGCTCCGGTCCTCGGCCCTGCGGATCGCGTCGAGGCTCGCGCCGATCAGCCGGACCCCCAGCCGGTCCAGCTCCCCCGCCTCGGCCAGGGCTACGGCGAGGTTGAGGGCGGTCTGCCCCCCGAGCGTGGGGAGGAGCGCGTCGGGCCGCTCCCGTTCCAGGACCGCCAGGACCGACTCCGGGGTGAGAGGCTCCACGTAGGTCGCGTCCGCGAGCTCGGGGTCGGTCATGATCGTGGCCGGGTTGGAGTTCACGAGCACCACCCGGTAGCCCTCGCGGCGGAGGACCTTGCAGGCCTGGGTCCCCGAGTAGTCGAACTCGCAGGCCTGCCCGATCACGATGGGCCCCGAGCCGATCACCAGGATGCTCCGGAGGTCCCGACGGGCCGGCACTACCCACGCTCCATGAGCCGGCGGAACGCCCGGAACAGGTGGCGCGCATCGTGGGGCCCGGGGGCCGCCTCGGGGTGGTACTGGACGGCGAACGCAGGCACGTCGAGGCAGCGGAACCCCTCGAGGGTCCCGTCGTTGAGGTTCCAGCGCGTGAGCGCCACCCGTCCGTGGGCGGTCTCCACGATCGGCGGCGGGCCCGCGCCGGCCGGGGCCTCGCCCCCCCAAGCCCGCGGATCGACGGCGAAGCCGTGGTTGTGGGAGGTGATCTCGACCCGGCCGGCCTCGAGATCGATCACCGGCTGGTTCCCCCCGCGGTGGCCGAACTTCATCTTGTAGGTCCGCCCGCCGAGGGCGAGGGCCAGGAGCTGGTGGCCCAGGCAGATCCCGAACAGCGGGAGCCCCGCCTCGAGCGCTGCCCGGGCGGCCGCGACCCCGTAGCTCGTCGCGGCGGGGTCCCCCGGCCCGTTCGAGAGGAACATCCCGTCGAACCCCCCGGCCAGGACCTCGGCGGGCGGGGTCTCGGCGGGGTAGACGGTGGCCTCGATCCCGGCCCGGGCGAGGAGCCGGAGGATGTTCCGCTTGAGGCCGAGATCGTAGGCCGCCACCCGGAACACGCGCCCCGCCGAGGGGTCGGCCGGCCCGACCACCTCCTGGGCCTCGTAGGGCCGTCGGGCCGAGACCGTGGCGGCCAGGTCCGCGCCCTCCATCCCGGGCTGCGCGCGGACCCGCTCCAGGAGCGAGCCGGGGTCCAGGTCCTCGGTGGAGATCCCGCACCGCATCGCGCCCCGCTCCCGCAGGCGGAGCGTGAGCCGGCGCGTGTCGACGCCCTCGATCCCCACCACCCCCGCCGCCGCGAGCTCCTCGGCGAGCGTGCGCTCGGCCCGCCACCCCGTGGCCCGGCGGGAGGCCTCGCGGACCACGAACCCGGCCACCTGGACCCGGTCCGACTCGGGGTCCTCCCGGTTCGTCCCGTAGTTCCCCTGCTGCGGGGCGGTCATGACCACGACCTGGCCCGCGTAGGAGGGATCGGTCAGGACCTCCTGGTAGCCGGCCATCGCGGTGTTGAACACGGCCTCCCCGAAGGCCTCCCCCGGCGCGCCGAACGCCGTGCCCCGGAGGACCGTTCCGTCCTCGAGGACCACGATCGCGGGAGGGCCGGGGGTGGGGCTCACCGCGTCGGCTTCCCCCACGCCACCGTCGGCTCCCCCCGGAGCAGCGTGTGCACCACCCGGCCCCGGAGCGTGCGGCCGAGGAACGCCGAGTTCCGGCTGCGGGAGGCGAACGGCGGCTCCACGACCCAGGTCGCCCCGGGGTCGAACGCGACGAGGTTCGCCGGGCGGCCGGGCTCGATCGGCCCCCCGTGGTCCCCGGCCCCCAGGATCCGCGCCGGCGCCGTGGACATCGCCTCCAGGGCCCGGGCGAGCGTGAGGATCCCTGGCTCCACGAGCTCGGTGAGGACGACCGCGAGGGCGGTCTCCAGCCCGATGGTCCCCGGCGGGGCCTGGTCGAACTCGGCCTCCTTCTCCTCGACGGCGTGGGGGGCGTGGTCGGTGGCGATGGCGTCGATCGTCCCGTCCAGGAGCCCGAGCCGGAGCGCGTCCCGGTCCTCGGCCGAGCCCAGGGGCGGCATCACCTTGAGGTTCGCGTCGTAGGAGGCCAGGGCCTCCTCGGTGAGCGCGAGGTGGTGGGGGGTCACCTCGGCCGTGACCCGCACGCCCTCGGCCCGGGCCCGTCGGACCAGCTCGACCGCGCGGGCCGACGAGAGGTGGCAGAGGTGGAGGCGGCCGCCGGTGAGCCTGGCCATGGCCAGGTCCCGGTGGACCGCGACCTCCTCGGCCTCGGCGGGGATCCCCTGGAGGCCGAGGGTCGCCGACCAATAGCCCTCGCGGACCTGGCCGCCCTCGGCGAGGTCGGGGTCGAGGGCGTGCGAGGCGATCGTCGCCTCGAAGGCCTTCGCGTACTCGAGGGCGATCCGCAGGACCCGGGCGCTCGGGACGGGCCGGCCGTCGTCGCTGAACAGCCGGACGCCCGCCTCCGCCATCTCCCCCATCTCGGCGATGGCCTCGCCGCGCATCCCCTCCGTGACCGCGCCCACCGGGAACACGTCGCAGAGCCCGGCTCGCGCGGCCAGGGCCCGGACCTCCTCGATCACCGCCACGTGGTCGGCGACCGGGTCCGTGTTCGCCATCGCCGCCACCGCGGTGTAGCCGCCCACGGCCGCCGCCCGGGATCCGGTCTCGATCGTCTCCTTGTGCTCGAACCCCGGCTCCCGCAGGTGCGCGTGGAGGTCGACGAGCCCGGGGGCCACGACGAGGCCTTCGCAGTCGAGGATCTCGGCCCCGGCCCGTGCCGCCCCGGGGCCGACCGCCGCCACCCGGTCCTCCTCGACGAGCACGTCGGCCACCTCATCCCGGCCGGCGGCGGGGTCGACCACCCGCCCTCCCCGCAGGAGCACCCGCCGACCCATCAGGCCCCCCCTCCCTCGCCGGCGCCCCCGAGCATCAGGTACAGGAGCGCCATCCGGACCGCGATCCCGTTCGTCACCTGCTCCTCGATCACCGAGCGGGGGAGGTCGGCCACGTCGGAGTCGATCTCGACCCCGCGGTTCATCGGGCCCGGGTGCATGATCAGGCACCCCTCGGGGAGCGCCGCCACCCGCTCCCGCGTGAGGCCGTAGCGCCTCGCGTACTCCCGCACGCTCGGGAAGAACCGCTGGCGCTGGCGCTCGCGCTGGACCCGGAGGAGGTAGCACACGTCGAGCTTGGGCAGGACGGCGTCGAGGTCGTAGGAGACCTGCGCGCCCCACTGGGGGGCCTCGGGCGGGATCAGGGTCGGGGGGCCCACGAGCGTCACCTCCGCCCCCATCTTCACCAGGCCGAACGTGAGCGAGCGGGCGACCCGCGAGTGGAGCACGTCGCCCACGATCGCCGCGCGGAGCCCCTCCAGGCGCCCCAGCTTGTCCCGGATCGTGTAGAGGTCGAGCAGCGCCTGGGTGGGGTGCTCGTGGGTCCCGTCGCCGGCGTTCAGGACCCGTCCCGAGACCCAGCGGGTGAGCTGGTAGGGGGCCCCCGACGAGGAGTGGCGGATCACGATCGCGTCGGCCCCCATCGCCTGGAGCGTGCGCGCCGTGTCCATCAGGCTCTCGCCCTTCGCGACCGAGGAGCCCGAGGTCGTGAAGTTGATCACGTCCGCCGAGAGCCGCTTCGCGGCCAGCTCGAAGGAGATCCGGGTCCGGGTGGAGTTCTCGTAGAACAGGTTCACCACGGTCCGGCCCCGGAGCGCCGGGACCTTCTTGATCACCCGGGTCCCCACCTCGCGGAAGGACTCCGCGGTGTCCAGGATCCTCACGACGTCCGAGGCCGTGAGGTCGTTCACCGACAGCAGGTGTCTCTTCATCGCCGACCCCCCGTCCCGGTCGCGGCCTCCCGCCCCGCCCCGGGCTCCTCCACGAACACCCCGTCCTCGCCGTCGACCTCGGCCACCGCCACCCGGACCTGCTCGTCCCGCCGGGTCGGCACGTTCTTCCCCACGAAGTCGGCCCGGATCGGCAGCTCCCGGTGCCCGCGGTCCACGAGCACCGCGAGCTGGATGGCCCGTGGCCGACCCAGGTCGACCAGGGCGTCCATCGCCGCGCGCACGGTCCGGCCCGTGTAGAGGACGTCGTCCACGAGCACCACGACCTTCCCGGTGATGTCGGCCTCGACCCTGGTCTCGTGGACCTCCGGCGCCTCGGCACGGAGGCCGATGTCGTCCCGGTAGAAGGTGATGTCGAGGACCCCCACCGGGACCCTCGTGCCCTCGATCCGCTCGATCTCCGCCGCGAGCCGCCGGGCCAGGTCGTCGCCCCGGGCCGCGATCCCCACGAGCACCAGGTCCTGGGCGCCCTTGTTCCGCTCCAGGATCTCGTGGGCGATCCGCGTGAGCGCCCGGCGGACCTCCGCCGCGTCCATCAGACGCGCGGGCGCCATCTACGGAAGAACGCCCGGCCGCTCGAGCGGCAGGGCGTCCGTCTCCCGCTGCATCCCTCCTCGCTCCCTTCCCGGCCTCGCCGGACCGGACTTAAAGGGGAAGTTCCGCACAGGAGCTTACCGTCCTCCCCGGTCCCCGCCAACGACCTCGGCTCGCGGGGCCGGACGGGGGGCCGGGGAAGGCCTAGACTGGAACCGGACCCAACGCGGGAGGCGGTCGAGACATGAACTTCGGACCGGAGTGGCTGGTCGTCCTCGGCATCATCGTGCTGCTCTTCGGGGCCAAGAAGCTCCCCGAGCTCGCGCGCTCCCTGGGCCGCTCGTCGGCCGAGTTCAAGAAGGGCCTCAAGGAAGGGCAGGTCGAAGAGGCGCCGGGCCCGGGCGCCCCGCGCCCCACGACCTCGTCCGAGGCGGCCCCGCCGGAGACCTCCGAGTAGACGCGGCCCGCCCGCTCAGCTGAGCGGCTCGGCCCGCTGCTGGGACAGATCGACCAGGGCGGCCTCGTCCGCCTCCAGGCTCCCCGGCAGCACGACGAGCGTCACCCCGAGGAGCTCCGAGCGCACGCCGGGCCCGCCCGCGCAGACGGCGACCCGCGGGCGGTAGGTGTTGATGAGCTCCGCCACGACCTCGCTCCCCGGCTCCCGCCGCCCCTTGTGCAGGGGGGGCGTGGAGAACAGGAACACCCGCTGGTACTCGTCGAGGTCCTCGAGCACCTTCAGCCGGTACTCGGCCTCCCACCCCGGGTAGCGGAGGGCCGCCTCCTCCTCCCGGGCCGCGTCGGGGTCGTCCACGATCTCGCCGCCCATCCCCGCGAACACCACGTACCCGGGAGCGAGCGAGACCGTCCCGTGGACCCCGTGGAGGAAGGGGAAGACGACCTCGACGTTGAACGCCTCGCGCAGGTAGGTCCCGACGGGCGCGTCGGTGGGCCCGGGGACCCAGAAGGCCCTGATCCGAGCCTCGCCCAGCACCTTGAACAGGGCGCGGTAGACCTCGGCGTCGCCCTCCGGCCCCCGGAGGTCCCCGACCAGCGCGAGGGCCTGCGCGCCGGCCCCCTGGGCCCGCTCGATCAGCCGCTCCAGCCGGGGGACGTCGCCTCGGACGTCCGCCGCGGCGACCACCCTCCGTAGCGCACGCATCGCCGTCACCTCCTCGAGGTGGGGATCCGCGATCCCCACGGATGATGCTACGCGTCGCGCGGGAGCTCGCGGGCGATCCGCCCCAGGATCCCGTTGACGAACCGCCCCGAGTCCTCGGTGGAGAGCTCCTTGGCGGCCTCCACGGCCTCGTCGATCGCCGCCCCCACGGGGACGTCGGGGCGGTGGAGCAGCTCGTAGCAGGCGAGCCGCAGGATCGCCCGATCGACCGCGGCCATCCGGTGCACGGGCCACCCCTCCGCGTGCGCGTCGAGCAGCGCGTCGATCTCCCCCAGGTGGGCGGCGACCCCCTCCACGAGCTCGACGGCGAAAGGGGGCACTTCCTCCCCCGCCGCCCGCCGCTCCTCCAGGGTCTCGCGCGGGTCCCGCCCGGTGAGGTCCGACTGGAACAGCACCTCCAAGGCGACGCGACGGGCCCGCCGACGGGTCGTCACGCCGCCCCCCGGCTCACTTCACCCGCTCGAGGTACTCCCCGGTGCGGGTGTCGACCTTCACCCGGTCCCCGGGCTCCACGAACAGCGGCACCTGCACGACGAGCCCGGTCTCGAGCGTGGCCGGCTTCATCGCCCCCGACACCCGGTCCCCCCGCACCCCGGGCTCGGTGTCGGTCACGGTGAGGGTGACCGCGGCCGGGAGCTCGACGGCGATCGGGACCCCCTGGTGGTAGGCCACGATCGCGGTCGCCCCCTCGGTCAGGTAGTGCACGGCGCTGCCCGCGACCTCGGCCGGCACGTGCACCTGCTCGTAGGTCTCGAGGTCCATGAACACCAGCGCGTCGCCCTCCCGGTAGAGGAACTGCTGCTCCTTCTTCTCGAGGATCGCCAGGCCGACCTTCTCGTCGGCCCGGAACGTCCGCTCGAGCACCGCCCCGGTCCGGACGTTCCGGAGCTTGGTCCGCACCACCGCCTGACCCTTGCCGGGCTTGTGGTGCAGGAACCCGAGCACGGTCCACAGCTCCCCGTCCAGGTCCAGGGTCATCCCGTTCTTCAGGTCGTTCGTCGAGACGCTCACCGCTCCCTCCCGGACCTCACGCCACCACGAGCTCCCGGGAGACCCGCCCGAGCACCCGGGCGCCCTCCGGCCCCACCACCGCGACGTCCTCGATCCGGACCCCGCCGAGCCCGGGAACGTACACGCCGGGCTCGACGGTGACCACGACGCCGGCCGGGACCGCCTCGGCCCCCTCGGCCCGGAGCCAGGGGCCCTCGTGGATCTCGAGCCCCACGCCGTGGCCCAGCCCGTGCGGGAACCGCTCGCCGAAGCCGGCCTCGGCGATCGTCCGGCGGGCCGCCGCATCGACCTCCCCGGTCGTGGCCCCCGGCCGCAGCGCAGCGAGCCCCGCCGCCTGGGCCCGAGCCACGAGCGCGTGGATCTCCCGGAGGGGGGCGGGGGGCTCGCCGAACGCCAGGGTCCTCGTCATGTCGGCGTGGTAGCCCGAGGCCCTGGCCCCGAGGTCGACCTTCACCACGTCCCCCCGCCGGAGCGGCCGGTCGCAGGGGCGGTGGTGCGGCTCCGCCGCATGCTCGCCGAAGGCCACGATGGGCTCGAACGCCAGGGCCTCGGCGCCGGCCCGGCGGACCTCGAACTCCAGCTCGAGGGCGAGGTCCCGCTCGGTGAGCCCCTCGCGCAGGAGGTGCGGCAGCCGCACGAACGCGAGGTCGGTGAGCCCCTGGGCCCGCTCCAGCGCCCGGAGCTCCTCGTCGTCCTTGACCCAGCGGAGCCGCTCCACGAGCCCGTCGACGGCGACGACCTGGAGCCCGTCGGCCCACTCCTCGAGCTCCCGGGCCTCCCGGTGGGCGAGGGTCGCCTCGAACCCCAGGCGCGAGACGCCCAGGGCCCGGGCGACCCCGACCGCGTGGGGCACGGGGCTCCGGTCCCGGTACACGAGGCGCTCGAGGTCCGGCGCCTCCCGGGCGGCCTGTTGCTCGTACCGGCCATCGGTGAGGAGGACGGCCCGGTCGTCCGCGGCCACCACGAGCTGCCCGTTGGACCCCGTGAAGCCCGTGAGGTAGCGGACGTTCGGGGGCCTCGTCACGAGCAGGGCGTCGAGCCCCCGCGCCCGGAGCTCCGCCGCGAGCCGCTCCCGCCTCAGCGCGCCGCCCACGGAGCCCCGCCTCCCGGCTCCGCCCACGGGCTCAGTCGCCGGCCCACGCCAACGCCTCCAACGCCAGGTGGTAGGAGCCGGCGCCGAACCCCACGATGCTCCCCCGGCAGACCTCCGCGATCACCGACCGTCGGCGGAACGGCTCCCGGGCGTGCACGTTGGTCATGTGCACCTCGATCACCGGGAGCCCGCTCGCCTCGACCGCGTCCCGGAGCGCGTAGGAATAGTGCCCGAGGGCCCCGGGGTTCAGCACCACGGCCCCGAACCCCTCCCCGGCGGCGGCGAGGAGCCAGCCCACGAGCTCCCCCTCGTGGTCGGACTGCCGCCACGCCACCTCGTGCCCGAGCGCCGCGGCCCGCGCCCCCACCTCGCCCATGATCTCGGGGAGGGTGCGGGCCCCGTAGCGCTCGGGGTCCCGGCGCCCGAGCGCCCCGAGGTTCGGGCCCAGCAGGAACAAGACCTTCACGCCTCCCCCCGCATCCCGGCGAGCACCCGCCGGACCAGCTCCTCCGACACGTCCTCCACGACGCGCGGCCGGCCGACGTCCTCGAGCAGCACGAACCGGACCCCGCCCCGGTACTTCTTGTCCAGGCGGAACGCCGCGAGGATCTCGTCGGCGGGCGGCAGCTCCCCCCCCACCTCGAGCCCGAGGGAGGCGAGGAGCCGCGCGTGCCGGGCGGCGAGCCCGGGCCGCGCGAGCCCCAGGGCCTCCGCGAGGCGGGCCGCGAAGACCATCCCGACCGCCACCGCCTCCCCGTGGGTCCTCCCGGCGAAGGCTTCCAGCCGCTCCAGGGCGTGGCCGAGGGTGTGGCCGTAGTTCAGGACCAGGCGCGGCCCCGCGTCCCGCTCGTCGGCCGCGACGGTCGCCGCCTTGGCCGCGGCGCAGCGGGCCACGAGCTCCTCGAGCGCCCCCAACTCACGGGCGAGGGCCGGGCCGGGGTCGGCCTCGAGCGAGGCCAGCAGCTCGGGGTCGAGGGCGAGGGCGTACTTCGCGACCTCGGCGAGCCCGGAGCGGTACTCCCGTTCGGGGAGCGTGGCCAGGGTGGAGACGTCGGCGAGCACCGCCACCGGCTGAGCGAAGACCCCCACCAGGTTCTTGCCCTCGGGCAGGTTCACGGCGCACTTCCCCCCGATCGCCGCGTCCACCTGGGCGGTGAGGGTCGTCGGGACCTGGACGAAGGGCACGCCCCGCATGTAGGTGGCGGCCACGAACCCCGCCAGGTCCCCGACCGCGCCACCCCCGAGGGCGAGGACGACGTCGTCCCGGTGCGCGGCCTGGGCCGCGAGCTGCCGCCAGAGGGCCGTGGCCACCGAGAGCGTCTTCGCCTCCTCCCCCTCGGGCACCGTGAGCAGGAGCGCGGGGAGCCCGCGGCCCGCGAGGGACCGGGCGAGGGGCTCGAACCACCGCTCGGCCACGGCGCGGTCGGAGACCACGAACGCCTGCTCGGCCCCGGGGAGCGGCGGGAGCAGCTCGCCGGCGCGCTCCAGCAGCCCCGCCCCGACCAGCACCTCGTACGCCCGCCCCGGCACCGGGACCGGCACCCGGCGGAGGGCGCCCCGGGCGGCCCCGGCCCGCGGCCCTACGCCCGCCACCGGAGCTCGTCCTCGACCCTCGCGGCGACCTCCTCGGGCGGCCCCGAGGCGTCCACGACGTGCGCCGCGAACTCCCGGTACAGGGCCTCGCGCTCCGCGAGGAGCCGCTCCAGGTCGCCCTCCCGACGGATCAGCGGGCGGTCCTCGGCCGGCCGGACCCGCTCCCGCAGGACCTCGAGGGGTGCATGGAGGTAGACCACGGTCCCCGTGGCCCGGAGCGTGACCCGGTTCGCCGGCTCCAGCACGATCCCCCCGCCGCAGGCCACCACGGCGGGGTCGGCCCTCGCCACCTCGGCGAGCTTCTTCGCCTCGAGCTCCCGGAACCGCTCCTCGCCGTCCTCGGCGAAGATCCGGGCCACCGGGCGGCCCGCCTCCCGCTCGATCTCGGCGTCGAGGTCCACGAACGGCACCCCGAGCCGCTCGGCCACGATCCGCCCCACCGTGGTCTTCCCCGAGCCGGGCGGGCCGATCAGGTAGAGGATCACGGGAGCCCCTCCAGGTAGGCCTCGAGGTTCCGGCGGGTCTCGGGGAGCGAGTCGCCCCCGAACTTCTCGAGGACGGCGTCGGCCAGCACGAGCGCGACCGCCGCCTCCCCCACGACCGCTCCCGCCGGCACCGAGCAGACGTCGGTCCGCTGGGTGATGGCCACCCCGGGCTCCCCGGTGGCGAGGTCGACGGTGGCGAGGGGCTTGGGCACGGTGGAGATCGGCTTCATCGCGGCCCGGAGCCGGATGGGCTGGCCGGTGCTCATCCCGCCCTCGATCCCGCCGGCCCTGGCCGAGGTGCGGGAGAGCTTCCCGCCCTCGAGCACGATCTCGTCCTGGGCCCGCGAGCCGCGCCGGGCGGCGACCGCGAACCCGTCGCCGACCTCGACGCCCTTCACGGACTGGATGCTCATGAGCGCGAGCGCCAGGCGGGCGTCGAGCTTGCGATCGTAGTGGACGTGGGAGCCGAGGCCCGGCGGGCACCCGTAGGCCAGGACCTCGAACACCCCGCCCAGGGTGTCCCGCTCGGCCATCGCCCGGTCGATCTCGGCCACCATCCGGGCCGAGGTCGCCTCATCGAAGCAGCGCACCGGCGAAGCATCGACGGCCTCCAGGTCCCCGGGCCGGGGAGGCGGCATCCGGGCCGGGGTGGCCACCCGGCCGATCCGGACCACGTGGGAGACGATCCGGATCCCCAGCTCGGCCAGGAACGCCTTGCACAGGCACCCGGCGGCGACCCGGGCCACGGTCTCCCGGGCGCTGGCCCGCTCCAGCACGTTCCGGACGTCGTCGAACCCGTACTTCTGCACCCCGGCCAGGTCGGCGTGGCCGGGGCGGGGGCGGGTGAGCTTCCGGGCCGGGTCGGGCTCGCCCTCCACCGCCATCAGGTCCCGGTACTTCTCCTCCCACTCGGCGTTCTCGATCGTGACCGCGATCGGGCTCCCCAGGGTCCGGCCGTGGCGGACCCCGGAGAGGATCTCGAACCGGTCGGCCTCCAGGCGCTGGCGCCCGCTCCGCCCGTAGCCGTGGCGGCGGCGGGCCAGCTCGGCGGCGAGCTCCTTCCGGGAGATGGGCACGCCGGCCGGGAGGCCCTCGAGGACGGCGACCAGGCCCCTCCCGTGCGACTCCCCGGCGGTGAGCATGCGGAGCACGGGCACATCATAGGGCCCGGCCCGGCCTCCCCCGCCGGGCCCGCCGCCCGCGCCACCCGGCCAGGGCCCACGGCGCCCCGGACCGCCGCGGAGGTTGGCGGAGGGCGGCCCCGGGACGGGCCGCCCTCCGGGCCGGCGACCGCTCCCCCCGAAGGCGGGCGCCGGAGGCTACTTCAGCTCGGACACGCAGAGCGTGCGGGACCCGTCGCCGAACAGCAGGTCGGCGCAGTCGCCCCGGACCGAGACCAGCTCGAACCCCCGGGCGAACCGCTCGCCCTCGGCCACCGTGTAGACCGTGCCGTCCACCTCCACCTGGGCCATCCGCTCCCCTCCCCGGGTGAAGGTGTCGATGAGGACCACGGTGTGGCCGCCCACCGTCGCGCTGGCCCCCGGCGGCGCCGTCGGGGTCGCGGTCGGCGAGGCCGTGGCGCCCGGCGACGGGCTCGCCCCCGGGGAGGGGCTGACCCTCGGGCAGGGCCACCTCCTCGCCGCCCCCTCCCAGGAGCCTCGTCACGAGGAAGAAGGCCAGGGCGGCGCCGGCGACGGCACCGAGGACCACGAGCGCGCGTCGGTCGCGGGGGGAGAGCGGCATCTCGGCTCAGCCTCCCGCCGGGGCCGTCGCGGCCGCCGCAGCGCCCTCCGTCGGGCCGGGGGTGGACCCGGGGCCGGAGCTCACGTCGGTGGTGTAGAACTCCACGGAGAGCTGCATCGAGAGCTCGCCCGAGGCCGTCCCCGCCTCTCCGCCACCCCCGGCCGAGATCTGGAGGCTCGTGACCTTCACCGCCCGGGGCAGGGTCTCGAGCCGGTAGAGGAACTCGTCGAGCGAGAAGTACCCCCCGGTGACCTGGATCTGGGCGGGCACGACCGAGAAGCCGGCCTCGGTGGCGGTGGGGGTCCCCGGGGCCACCGAGAAGAAGTCCACGGCGGCGCGGTCGGCCGCCCCCGCGAGGAGCCGGATCATCCCGGGCAGGTCGGCCGTCGGGGGGACCTGGGTCTCGAGCCGCCGGATCGCGTCCCGGACCCGCGGGGCCTCCTCCCGGGCCTCCTGGAGCGCCCGGAGCTGGTTCTGCAGGCTCTGCTCCTCATCCTGGGCCGCGGCCAGCTGCTCCCTCGCCTCCCCCACCTCCCGCATCTTCGGCAGCAGGAGCAGGACGACGGCGAGGAGCGCGAGCACCCCTACCGCGGCCCCGGCGACGATCGGGCCTCGCCGGTTCACGACCCACCCCCCGCGCCGCGCCGGGTGACCGCGTCGAGGGAGAGGTCGACGCCCGAGGAGAACGTGTACCGGCCGCTCGAGGGCGCGGTCTCGGTGGCGTTCGAGGCCCAGGCGTTCACCCAGCCCCGGACGCCCTCGAGGCGGGTGAGCCACTCCGCCACGGTGTCGATGTCGGCCGCCACGCCGTCGAACGTGATGGTGCCGATCAGCTGGGCCCCCTCCTGCGTGGGCTCGGCCGGCTGCCCGGTCTGGACCGAGAGCTGGGCGGTCATCCCGGTGAGGTAGGCGTCCGCGGGGATCACCCGGGACAGGTCGAGGAGCGCCCCCGACCAGGAGACCTCGTTCGCGAAGACCTCCGCCACCAGGGCCTGCTTCTCCCGCAGCTCGGCCTGGAGATCGGCGAACCGCTGGAGGCTCGCGATCTCGGCCTGGAGCTGCCCGTTCACCGCCTCCTGGGCCCGGAGGTCCTCCCGCACCTGGGAGAGGGTGAGGACCTGCACCCCGTAGAGGAACCCGATGCCGGCCAGGACGACGACGCCGGCCAGCGCCACGAGCGAGGTGAGCCGCCGGGTCCGCTGGCGCTCGCGGATCTCCGGCGGGAGCAGGTTGACCTGGCTCATGCCAGCCTCCTCACGAGCTCCGACCCGGCATCGCCAGGCCGATCGCGGCGGCCAGCACCGGCTCGGCCTCGGCGAGCGCCTCCTCCGAGAGGTTGAGCTGGGACCGGACCTTGGCGAGCGGCCGCCCCCGGTCCACCGGGACCGGGATCCGGTCCCCGAGCAGCTCGAGGAACCCCGCGAGCCTCGAGCCGCCCCCGGTCACGAGGACCCGCCCGATCCGGGCCCCCTGCGCCTGGGCCGTGTAGAACTCGAGCGACGAGCGGATCTCGTCGACGAAGCTGCCGGCCCGGGCCATCGCCACCCGCCGCGCCTCCTCCACGGGGGGCGCCCCCTCCACCGGCTCCCCGCGCTTGAGGCGCTCGGCCACGTCCTCCTCGAGCCCCAGGCTCCGCGCGATCGCGAGCGTCACGTCCCGCCCGCCGGAGGGGAGGATCCGCACGAACCGGGTGGCCTGGTGGTCGTGGACGCAGATGTTCGTCACGTGGGCGCCCACGTCGATCACGGCCTCCTCGCCGCCCTCGAGGTCCATCCCGAGCTCGTCGCTCCCCACCGACCGGACCAGGGCGAACGGGAGCAGGTCGATCGCCACCGGCTCCACCTTCCCGGCCTGGGCCGCGGCGACCAGGTTGTTCACCATCACGCGCTGCGCGGCCACGAGGAGGAGCCGGAGCATCTTCCGTCCCTCCTGCTCGAACTCGCCCACCAGGTCGTAGTCCAGGACCGCGTCGTCGACCGACATCGGGATGTACTCCTGGACCTGGAACCCCAGGGAGGCGCGGAGCTCCTTCTCCGGCAGCCAGGGGATCGCTACCTCGCGGACGACGCACCGCTGGTTGCCCACGCCCATCACGACCTGCCGGGACTTGAACCCGCCCCGCTGCCACAGCTCCCGGATGGCCTGCCCCACGACCTCGGGCTGGCGCACCTCGCCCAGCTCCACGGCGCCCCGCTGGAGCGGGACCTGGGCGGCCCGCACCACGGTCATCGGCTCCCCCATGGCGAGCTCGGCGGCGCGGACCGCCGTCGAGCCGACGTCCAGCCCCACGCGGGTCCGGGCCACTACTTCTCCTCCTCCACCCGGACCGACCGCTCCGAGAGGTACCGGTTCACGTCGGACTCCCGGATCCGGTAGTTCTTCCCCACCCTGATCGCCGCGAGCTGCCCGCTCTTGATCAGGCGATACACCGTCATGTTCGAGACCCGCATGGTGGCGGCCACCTCGCCCACGGTGAGGAGCCGATCACCCACGAACGGCCGCCGCTTGCCCATCGCCTACACCTTCCCGTCCGGTCCCTACCTCACGTTCCTCGATCTCACCATCTGCCACTTTCACAACAACTGCCACTTCTTCAACAACTTCAACATCGGCCACGACTTCCCCATGGAGTTCGCGGGACGCGAACGTTAACTCTATTCACAGATGTTGTCAATCCCCTCTTGCTCCTACTTTCGGCACGCGAACCTAAGTTACCTAGATGTGATTAGCAGGGTGCACACGAGCAACATCAGCAACACGCCCAGGTCGGCGGCCGTCCCGCGCCTGCGGGGTCGCGGGCCGCCGGATCTACCGGAGGACGAGGTCGAGGTACAGGCGGGCCAGGCGCTCCCCGGCGAGGACGGCGGCGGCCGCGCCGGCGGCGAGGAAGGGGCCGAAGGGGATCGCCTGCTTCCTCCCCCGTCCCGAGAGGAGGGCGGCGATGGCCGCCAGTCCTCCGAGCAGGATGCCGACCCCGGCGGCCACCAGGACCCGCCCGGCCCCCAGGGAGCCGACCACCAGTCCGATCAGGGCCGCGAGCTTCACGTCGCCCATCCCCATCCCGCGCGGCGAGACCAGGGCGACCAGGAGCAGCCCGCCACCGTAGCCGAGGAAGCCGACCAGGGCGCCGCGGAGGTCGAACCCCTCCCCCGCCAGGGCCCCCGCGGCGAGGAGGAGGGCGAAGGCGGTGATGGACGGGTAGACGATCCGGTTCGGGAGGATCCGGTGGCGCGCGTCGATCACCGAGAGCGCGAGCAGCACCGCGAGGAACGCGGCCATCACCGCGGCCTCGTAGGGGCGGTCGAAGGCGGCCGCCGCCCCGGCGAAGAGCGCGGCGGTGGCGAGCTCGAGGAACGGGTAGAGGGCCGGGATCCGCGTCCGGCACGACCGACACCGTCCCCGGAGCAGCACGTAGGAGACGACCGGGAGGTTGTCCCGGGCCCGGAGCTGGGCCCCGCAGGAGGGGCAGCGCGACCGGGGCCGGACCACCGACCCCCGTCGGGGCACCCGGTGGACCACGACCGAGAGGAAGCTCCCGATCGCCAGACCGACCAGGCCGAAGGCGACGAGCCAGGGCGCGGACACCGGCCGGGAGCCTACCGCCGGGAGCGCCCTCCCGGGCACGCGAGGACACCCGCCGGCCGATCGGCGCGGGGAAGGTTCAGGCGTCGATCTCCTGCCACAGCGTGGGCACGAGCGCCGTCCCGAAGCCGAGGACCCGCTGGATCCGGGGGTTGTAGGTGATGTTGAACCCGTTCTTCAGATCCATCCCGCTCGCGTACAGGGCTCCCTCCCCGTTGCTCGCGCTCCCTCCGGTGTTCTTGAACGCCATCTTCCCCGTCGTGTACAGGAGCGCGGCGATGCCGTCCGAGGGGTCGTTGGGGTCCCCGTCGTCGAACGTCACGGAGTTCTTCGCGTAGATGCTGCAGTCGCCGCCGTTCGTGTCGCAGGTGCTGTTCACCGGGGGCTGGTACAGGGAGATGATGACGAGCTGGGCAGAGGTCACGCCGGGGGCCAGTGTGACCTGGCTCGTGTTCCCCAGATCGATGGGGGCGTTCGTGATGATCGTGAGGTCCCCGCCCAGGCGGATCCCGTCCAGGAGCACCTTCGTGGACTGGGTCGGGGTCGACTGCCACACGGCGAACGTGCCCGCGAGGTCGAGCCTGTTGCTGGCCACGTAGCCGTTGAACGTGGACGCCGCGGTGCTCGAGGTGTTCGACGGGCCGCAGCTCCCCGTGCTCGGGTAGCAGCTGAGGCTCGGGTAGTTGTGCGCGTCGAAGACGAAGGTCGGGAGGGGCTCCACGGCGGGCGGCGTGCTCGCGGTCCCCGGGCTCGAGGCGCCCACCACCGTGCTCGTGATCCGCCCGCACGCGGTGGCGTTCCCCAGGACGCTCCCGCCGGTGATCTGGTAGCTGGTCGACCCCGCGTTGCACGCGACCCCAGAGGGAGCCGAGGCCTTGGCGTTCCCCTCGATCACCGCTCCGTTGCTCATGGTGATCGAACCCTGCGCCCACGCGTCGCCGCTGTACCCCGAACACCCGGACGCGGCATCCGTCTTCACGATCCTGCTGTTGTTCCCGATCGTGATGCCCCCGCCGGCGGCCACGAGGCTCCCGCACACCAGTTGGTCGTTGCCGACGACGATATCCTTCGCCGAGTAGACGTCGCCCTTCACCACGGCGTTGTTCTTGATCGTGAGCGAGTCCGACGAGAAGAGCGCGTACCGGAAGGCCGGAGCGGGCTCCAGGACCACCCGGATCTGCCGCACGTACCGCGGGCTCGTCATGGATGGGTAGTAGCCCCTCGCCTCGACCACGATGGCCCCGTCGGAGCGGGCCTCCCACCGGACCTGGTAGTCGCCGTCCTCGCCCGGACACGCGGTCCGCGACCCGATCGGGCAGGTCGGCT
>Ga0101943_1000751_pt1 | contig 40816 bp, 31 predicted proteins | sample DewCreD2012metaG_5_FD_75244 | JGI IMG/M metagenome (GOLD analysis project Ga0101943, IMG submission 75244) | Hot spring sediment bacterial and archeal communities from British Columbia, Canada, to study Microbial Dark Matter (Phase II) - Dewar... ... | reverse complement strand
GATGCCACCGGTTCGGTCCTTAACTTCACTCAGCTTTTCAAGGCCTGTTTCACCGGGGATGTCAGGCTGTTGGCGCGGGGGTCGTGGGGTGAGGGGTGGCGGCGGATTGATGAGATCACGATTGATGACGAGGTGTTGTCACGAGATGAGCATGATCCGAGCGGGCCGTTGGCGTGGAAGAAAGTGGAGGAGACGTTCGAGCGGGTGGGGTTGGTGCTGGAACTGGAGGTAGGCGGCCGGACCATCGGCACGACGGCGGAGCATCCGTTCTACGTCCTCGGCAAGGGTTGGACGGCGGCGGGGGAGCTAAAACCGGGTGATCGCATTGTAGGTTTGGATCCGCGTGAGAGCGTGGCGGTCGCGGCGCTGCGGCTGACTAGTCGGCAGGAGAAGCTCTACAATCTCCGCGTTGCGGACTATCATACCTACTTCGTCGGCGATGCGGCCTGGGGTTTTGCCCTCTGGGCGCATAATGAGTACAGAATCAAAGACGGGGTTCGCCGCTCGGCCGCTGCTCGGGAGGCCGGGGTAAGCAGAGTGTACGCAGAGGTCTTTGATGCGGATGGCAAGCTGCTGCGTCGGCAAGTGATCCCCTTAGATGAGCTGTTCTCTCCGAAACACACCATTCCTAAGGACGCTCGCTATATGCGCATTTATTCTGCCATGCAGACTCCCCGAGGACGGGCGCGGATTCCACCCATTACGGTCATCGAGACGGACAACGTGACAGGTCTGACATCCATACTTCAGGTCCAACTTATATGAGGAAGATACAATGCGAGTTCCCCCACCAGAACTGCTCGACAAGATTTGCTTTGTCATCCACTGGGGATGTGTCGAGATTCGTTGGTTTCTGCAAGACGGGCGATATCAGCAGGCTATCGACTTGGCGGATGCCATCGAACATATTCCGAGTTACATCCCATCGTGGAAAGACGAATACTTGCCGATCATTGTGGACTCATTTCAACGCTATCAGGACAAGTATGACAACAAGGTCTTTGACTACGTTGGCCTGTTGCTCAGGGACTCAATCACCTACCAGGCAGAATATGGACGGTGGAGGGGCGGGGATTAGGGCCTGTTGTCAATAGTTTGGCGAACCCGCCGAAGCCGGCGAAGCTGGGTATCGTCTTTCCTGTTTTGTCTCGTTTTCATAGGTGTTAAGAATCTCTCGAACTGGCCAAGTTTTTTTTGGAGGCAGATCACGGGCGAAATTCGTTGGCGTACCTGGCGGCTCAGGATGCGATGCCCGGCACGTGGTGTGACGGGCGGGACCCTTGGCCACCGAGGAACAAAAGCCATGCTGCGACGCCACGAACTGACCGACGAACAAGGGACGCTATCAAGGACCTGTTGCCGGGGAAGAAGGGCGACCCGGGCGTGACGGCCAAGGACAATCGCCTGTTCGTCAACGCCATCTTCTTTGTCGCCAAGACGGGCATTCCCTGGCGGGATTTGCCCGAGCGCTTCGGCCACTGGCATCGCGTGTTTCAACGCTTCAACCGCTGGTGCAAGAAAGGCGTGTTCACACGGATCTTCGAGGTGCTCCGCGACGCCGACCTGGAGGTGCTGCTGCTGGATTCCACGGTGATTCGGGCCCATCAGCCTTCGGCCGGACAGAAGAACTCGACTCCGGAGCGGGAGCACCTCGGGCGTTCGCGTGGCGGCGTCAGCACGAAGATTCATGTGGCCGTCGATGGCCTGGGCAAGCCGACCAAAATCTTTCTGAGTCCGGGACAAGATCATGATGTCACCAAAGGCCCCGCGCTGCTCGAAGGCACCCAGGCCGAAAAAGTCATCGCCGACAAAGGGTACGACAGCGACAAGTTCATTGCCCAAATCGAAGGCCAGGGCGCCACGCCAGTGATTCCACCGCGCGACAATCGGACCGAGCCGCGCGATTATGATCGCGAAGAATACAAGAAACGCAACGTGGTCGAGCGTTTCATCAACGTCCTGAACCAGTGCCGCCGCGTGGCTACCCGGGTACGAGAAAACGGCACGGAATTTTCTAGGATTCGTCCTGTTCGCATCCACTTTGGTGGTGTTAAGCTGACCCCAATTACCCCAAACCCAACGTGGGTTTGGCAACAGGCACTAGTCAATGTCTTTGGGACGGTAACTTGCCATCCCCGTGGGGGTAAGGCGAAGCAAGTTGTCACCGCCGATTTTCCGCCCACCGGACTCCCAATCAGGCACCCAGGCGGGACAGCTACCCGTCCGGTTTGAGTCGGCCAATACTGGGCAGCGGCGAGGGATCTGCAAGCCGGCGATCGGTTGCGTTCGCATGATGGGCAGTGGCTGGCGGTTACGGCGCTGCGGCTAACCGGTCGGCAGGAAAAGCTCTACAATCTCCGTGTTGCAGACTATCACACCTACTTCGTCGGCGATGCGCATTGGGACTTCAGCGTCTGGGCGCATAATGCGTACAAAGATGTTAAGGAATTTAATCCCGATCAAGACGCTTTAATCCAGCTAGCGAAGGAACAGAAAAAGAGAGAAGTCACGATGGATGATGTGGAGATATTAAGGAAATGGCCAAAGAATACAATGTACTATTCCGGGGTCCTGAGATACATATACATCGTAAAAAAGTAAATTTCCTACATATACACATATGACCAGTAGACTATATGCCAGTCATAGGAGTGAAATAAAATGAATGATAATGAACTAACAGAATATGATATACTTGAAGAGCCACGAGATAATATATATTCAAGAATCCTAAATTATGCATACAGGTACTGTGATTATATATCTTTCGTTATACGATTTGATTTAGGCTTAGATTCCGGCGGGCATAAATTTTTGATTCATACCAAAGAAAATATAAAGAGAATAGACATTGCATCCGAATGGCCGGGTACTAATTTGATAGATCAAGTGGCCACCATCGTTTACCTAAATTTTACGGAGAGTGTATTAAAAGAAATTTTGAATCATACTACAGGACTATATCAATGGGTTCAGCCAAGTCTTCCAGAAGATTTATGCTTGTATCGTTGCAATAATCCGTGGCTAGTATCGATTGCTCACGAGAGATTGAGTTGGTTAAATATCTATCCAGAAGAATTGAATGATATACTTGTTGCTATCCCGGAATTGGAAAAAATGGTACAAATTCCAGATTTAAGCAATAAATCGAATCAATAAAATAATTAGAGATTATATTCCCTACTATATTATCATGGAAGCAATATCTGGCGTAATGTTTAGCCAAAGTAATTGCGACATTGGCCAAACCAAACGCTGAAAGAGAAAAAGCTCAAGTGTTTTGAAGCTCCACCGTCATTGACGGTGGTAGCTCGTGCATTGGCGGGCGGACCATCGGCACGACGGAGGAGCATTCCTTCTACGTCCTTGGCAAGGGCTGGACGGCGGCGGGAGAGCTAAAGCCGGGCGACCGAATCGTAGGCTTAGACCCCCATGAGAGCGTGGCGGTCACAGCGCTGCGGCTGACCGGACGGCAGGAGAAGCTGTACAATCTCCGTGTTGCGGACTATCACACTTACTTCGTCGGCGACAGCACGTGGGGATTTGCCCTCTGGGCGCATAATGAGTACAATGCTCCAACAAATAGTCCCGTCCCACGTCTGGGGTCTCGTGGTGTCGATCCCGCCCACCACAACGCCAACATCATGGTAAGAGACGCTTCGGGCCGACTTCGGCATCACGAGCGTATCGTCAGCGGGAATATGACGCCGGAAGAACAGGCCCTTGGCTTCCCAAGGAACACGCTGGCGAGTCACACTGAAGCTAGAGCTATACGGAACATCCCGCTGCAACGTGGGGAGACTACGATTATTACTGGTCAAAGGCCACCCTGTCCTACGTGCAAGGGAATTATGAATCAGGCTGCCAGAGAATCGGGGGCAACGATCATCTACCGATGGCGTGAAAACGGGGTGACACGCACCTAGACGGCGGGGAACTGAACGGAGAGTGGCAATGAGGTTTGCGGCGACCTGCGTTACCTACCAAACCCAGGACGATGTAGCTATGCTTGGGTTTGCTGATGATGAGTTCAAGACAAGTCGGTATGTTTTGTTGCAGAAGGACCTTGAGCCTTCCCAACGGGACTTGGAATTGGGACACGACACGCTGTACATTGAGATTGACGATCAGAGGCACTCTCGCTACGGCGGCGTGGTAAAAGCACAGTTGCAGGAGAGCCGACTTGTACTGAAACTTGACCCCCAAGCGGCTGCCGATATGTCTGTCGATGACACAATCGAAATCTCCTTCCGTGTGCCAATGGAAAGGCTCAAGGAGATTAGCAACCAGCTTCGCTTGCTGCTTGGTAATGACATCGTGCAAGTCGATGCCAGCATATAAAAGCGAAGTGCATCTGCTGCCAGAGGCGCGGCCTGACCACCCTTGCCCCTAGGTTTTTTCAATCGCATTTCCGAGTTCTCAATTCTGCTACGCCGACCGCTCGACGCTGACGACCACGCTGACGCCAAACCTTATCGCACCAGTCCCGACGCCCTTGCTGGCGAAAAGTAGACAGCATTTTGACGCCAAAACCCCACCATTGAGCTGATAACGGCAATTATCGCCACGCCCTCGGCGACCACGAGCCGGCTTCGCCTTCGCCTTTGGTGTTGCGAAACTAGCGGCGTTTTGAGCCGTCGTGATCGCCGTAAACCGTCTCGGCGGGCGTCTGGACTTCTCGGCGGGCGTCTGGACTTCGTGGACGAGTGCTTGTGCGAAATGCCCCGCCAGGGCATCAGGAACGCCCCTGGCTGCCCCCAGGAACGCACCGGCAGCCGCTTTGCCTGTGCGGGCTGGATTGCGACGGGCATGGTCTGGAACGGCGACGTGGGCTCGGCGTCGGCATCCTCGGCGTTGTCGTCGGCATCAACAAGTAGATCATCACGCACACACCGCCCCTGGTCCTCGGCCTTCGCTCCCGCCCTTGCGAGCAGCGATCCCAGAGGCCGGTCGGCGTCTTCGGGTCCGCCGCGGGCGCGACGCTGAAGAGCTACGCCTACGACGGCCTGCATCGGCGGGTGCAGGAGACGGTCGGCGGGGTGACCATGGACTTCTACTACTCCGACCAGTGGCAGGTGTTGGAGGAGCGGGTCGGCGGCAGCACTACGGTGCAGTATGTGTGGAGTCCGGTGTACGTTGATGCCCTCATCCTCCGCGATCGGGACAGCGACGGCGATGGGACACTGGACGAGCGCTTGTGGGTGGCTCAGGACGCCAACTTCAATGTGACGGCGTTGGTGGATGACAGTGGGAATGTTGTCGAACGTTACATCTACGACCCCTTCGGCCAACCGACGGTGCTGATGTTGGCTGGAACGTCCTGGCGGCCAGCGTCTTCGCCTGGGTCTATCTGCACCAGGGCGGCCGCTTCGACGCCACCAGCGGCCTGTACCACTTCCGTTTCCGCGACTATTCTCCCACCCTCGGCCGCTGGACGAGCCTTGATCCGCTCTCCTACGCCGCCGGGGATGTCAACCTCTACCGCCCCGTCGGCAATGACCCGATCAACTCCCTCGATCCGAGTGGCCTGCTGTCAAGTTGGTTGGCCGCAGCTATCGGGGCTGTAGTCGGAGCTGTTGCCGGAGTGGTTGGATATGTCGGTTACCATGCCCTCATGGGCGAGCCGATCACTTGGGGTGGGGTAGCAGGAGCCGCTTCAGGAGGTGCAGTGTCCGGTGCGATCTTCGGCGCTGTGGTAGGAGCAGGCACGGGCGATCCCTCGGCCTTGGCCGTCATAGGTATTGGTGCACTCAGTGGGGGTGCTGGGGGACTTACCAACAGTGTCGTATCACAGGCGATTGATCGTGGGCAGATTGATTGTGGGCAGCTCGTCGTTGATACGGGCATCGGCATTGTAATCGGCGGTGCTACCGCCGGTCTCGCTAAAGTGTCGCTGACACCTCGACCAGGACCCACGTCCACCCCAGCGACTAGTCAAGCGCTAACTCCGCGTGCTCCAGCGACAGCGGCAGCGACCGCCGAGGCCGAGGCCGCTGGCTCAAACGTGGCAGCACCACGCCCTCCTGTCCCAACGCAAGCGATTCAGGCCCAGAAGCCGGAGTTGCCCTCGAAGGAGCGGCCAGCCGCCTTGTGCCCGGTGGCGGTCTGGAAGCCCATGAGGCTGCCGGAGGACATACCATAGCAAGACACGTCGCCAAAGAGCTAGAATATCTTGCTCAACGATTGGCTCGAAACCCAAGGATGGAGGCAGCCTCCACCTTCCCGGATCGTGCAACTGCCGAACGGGTGATCGCCGAGGCTTTGGAAATGCGAGCCAGCGAGGTCCGAACCTGGTTGGCCGGATCGGGCAAGCGATTAATCCTAGAAGTGACAATGCGTGACGTAACTAGTCTTAGTCTGCTTTGCACGAAAGAGTTGATCAATGTCTGAGGAGTACGAATCATCCTGAGACGTTATCCATACTTACCAACAGGTTATCGCATTCATACAGCTTTTCCAAGACAACTAGAATCAATGACCGGAGGAATCCCTATGAGAGCCAAGGAAAAATATCCCCATCTTTGGCAATTCCTAGCAGGCTATTTTCACCAGGATTTTCTGGATGATTATGAAAGTCCTGATGCAGCAATAGCCGCTTTTATAAGTGAACATACTCCTGATGAGATTCGAACAGTCTGCAATGAGCTGGACGAGGTGATTCCTTTGATGGAACAAATGGAAGATCCCCACAAATTTTTCTCCGTGGATTTAGGTTGTGAGTATTATACTCGTGCAGATGGCCTGACGGAGGTGGAGTGGTTGCGGCATGTGCGTAAGCAGTTAGGATGTGATCAACTCTAAGGATGGGCAACTCGGAACAGTATAGCAGCCAGGTAAAGCTCAGGCTCAAGAGGAGGCCAGGAGCAGTAGCGGCCCCGTTGTGCTGACTAGCCAAGGGGTAAGGCGGCTGGCTCACGCCTGCGGCGGCGGATGGCGCAGGCTTTCCCGAACTGGTGCTGGTGCATCCCCAGCGGCAGCGGTGGGACCGCTCCCAGCGGCTCGCCTTCGCCGAGCTGAAGAGCGACAGCGGGCGGCTGCGACCGGAGCAAGAGGAATGGCTGGCGGAGCTGCGGGCGGCGGGACCGCTCCCAGCGGCGGGCATCCCCGCCTTCCTCTGGCGGTAGGACCGCTCCCAGCGACCCAGGGACTGGGAACAGATTCAGGCGTTCCTGAGGGGAGAATAGCTATCGGAAAAGCCGATAGTACAAGTCCATTTTTATCGTCTTGACCTATCTCACTCCCCACCCCAATTCCTTCCCTTGGGAGCGGTTCCACCGCTTTGGCTCCACCTCTCACACTTCCCGCTTTAGGTTCTTCTGGCGTTTGGGGCGTGAGGGGTGCGGCGGATGGAGGCATGTATCTTCAGGGCATGCCGGGTGATCATCGTCCGTGCGGGCATTCCGGCCCGGCCCAAGCTGTTTGCCAATCTGCGAAGCAGCCGGGCAACAGAGTTGATTCAGGAGTTTCTCCCTTATGTAGTCACAAGCTGGCTCGGCCACACTCCCGCCCTTGCCGAGGCGCACTACTGACCGGTGAGGGATGAGCACTTCCGCCGGGCAACGCAGCGGACAACGCAGACACTGCCGGACGGTGGGGAACAAGAGAGGAACGAATGAACAGCAGACATGCGGAAAGTCCCTTGTTTTCGCACGGTGTCGTGTGGTGTACAGAAGAACTCATCTCAATTCATGACGGCTTCTCGGTCAGCTTTGCTGATCCCGGTATCTTAGGCTGCCTAACTCCGGTCCGCGGCCAAAGCTCAACCGCCACATCGAGCCAATCGGCAAGTCCAGACAACCAGGGGAGCCAACCGGAACGTTCGCCGGAATAATGCAACCCATGCCAGGAACCATCGCGGGGGAAAAGCAGGGAAAGTGACCAGAGGTAGGCTGCCTGTTGTCAGAGGCCTCGGCCGGATTCGAACCGGCGAATGACGGTTTTGCAAACCGTTGCCTTACCACTTGGCGACGAGGCCGAGTCCACCACAATCTTTCTTCAACGATCACTCCCATTATATCGGCTCGCGGCTTCCCGGACACCCGCAGTGCATTACGTCGTCACGAACTGCGGGCGAGCATGAGAAAAACCCGGTTTCGACGGGATACGGGCAGCTCTCAGAACCGGAGCCAGCAACGGGCGGCAGGCCGGATTACGATTCCTCTTAGCGATCACCTCCAGCGGAACAGGCGGCGGGCGTTTTCCTCGAAGATCAACTCATGCCAGGCAGGCGGGAGGATCCTCTGCAAAATACTCCGGTACGCCAGCATCGGTGCCAATGGCCAGTCACTGCCGTAGAGGAACCGATTGGGACGTTCCGAGTAACGGATGGCCTTGACTAAGCGGGCGGCCAGTTCGGCGGCCTGCTCTTGCATCGCTTCCCCCGCGAAATCTTGCTCATCCCCGATTAATAAACCGGAAAGGTCGGCCCAGACATTGAGGTTCTTGTAAATCACCTCTGCCGCGTCGAGCATCCACGGATTGCCTACATGACAGAGAACAAATTGCACCTCCGGATGATCCACCGCTACTTCGTCCACGCCGAGGGGATGGGCAAATTTCAGCTTCGCCTTGGGCGAGAAAGTGTCACCCGTGTGTAGAAAGACCGGCAGATTATAACGGGCCGCCAGTTCATAATACGGACGATAATGAGGATGTGATGGTTCATAATGAAGGTATCCCAAATAGAGCTTAAGGCCTACGACGGTTCCCTGCGCCAGGATCTGTTCGACTTTTTGGAGCTGTGAGGGATCAGTCCATGTTGGATCAGCCACGCCGATGACATGCAGTCCGGGCGTCTGAGCGGCAACCGCTAGCGACGCCGCGATGCCCAAGGGGTCCTCTGGCTGGCCCGCGCTCCAACAGCCGATGGCACAGGCGAAGCGAATCCCGGCATGACGCATTTCCCGGCGTAAAACCGTGGCAATCCGTTCGGGAGAATCACACAAGATGGGAGCGAGAGGTCCGGCGGCGGGCAGATTCGGTGGTGTGACATGAATATGCACATCAATCATAGCGGCTCACCAGGCATCATAACATACCGCAGCATCCCCAGTGAAATAACGAAAGCCTCCATCATATATAAAATAGTGTGTATAAATATCTGGCATTGTACATCCTATATCCATTGTTCTAACAAACGATTCAGGGCTTGCGACCACGCTACCATGGGCTTAATATCATCCCTTTTCGTTTGTTCCTGATCCATGCTTATGCATGGATACGGACCGTCCATCCACATGCTTGTGAACATGATACCCTGGACCTTGGATAGTTCCTCTTCCTTTTTCTGCTTCTCTGCCTGTTCCTTGGAAGTCATATATAAACAATAAACATCCGCACGGTGGCTCCATTGTTTCAACTCTCCTACCACGGAATCGAGAGAGTCCGTGACGCTCACTCGTGCCGCGCCCCGTTCAATCCAATCCCTCAGGAGCAACTCCAGCCAACCTTGCTCCTCCCAACGTTCCTCAGAGCTAGAAGTGTCTTTGATATATTTGTGAGGAGAGTTATGTTTGATGAATCTTATCTCAAAATTGATGGCTTCATCGGTGAGGCGCTCGTTTAGCCACTGGATAATCGTTACAATCCAAGAGAGCAATAATATTATTCTCTCATATGGTAACTCAAAATCTTTGAAGCGTAGATTGATTATATAATCTATAATAAATACATATACACGTCTATTTATTATAAAATTGTTTTCATCACGTGAATAATAGAGTAATTCGTTGCGAAGAAACTTAATATCAAAGAGATCGGGTTTTTCTCTCTCCATGTACACCAATTGGGAATGCAAGAGGCTCTCCATGCTGCCACGCGTGGCGATGGAAGCGAATCCACCCACTGGATACTGATCTTCCTGCAACAGACGGGTGGTCCAATTCTTGCGTCTCTCTCGCGACCGGAGAGGACGAGGCTTGATCGCTTTTTCCCAAAGGGAGACCAGTTGCCGAATCTGCCGCAAGGCGATGAATTGTGCCATTCCGCCTAACGCGGAGCGGTCTTCCAAGGCCGCAACATCCTCCCACGGGAGCAAGAGAGGTACCCGCCGCAAAGATTGTATCAAATCCGTATATAATTCACTCATGAATTGTGACATATGATCATACTGATATTCTCCCAGTATCTGGGATAGGTCCATTTGTTCCACTCGGGCTTGCAGCCGCCGTATGGCTTCCAATGACAGATGGGCGCCTCCCAGTTCCAAATGAGCCGCGAGTTGCTTGAGTAGAAAAGCAATGGCTTTGGGACGTTCCGCTTCAGGGTAACGTGCGATGGCCGAGGCGGCTCGATCAAAAGCAGGGTCTAAAGGGAGGCGCGCCAGCAAGCGGTCCTCATAGGCTTGTACCAAACGCTTGTCTGGCCCAAAGTCTGACCCGGCACCCCGTTGTCGGCCACTCCAGAAACGTCCTGAGGCTATTTGGCCGACATCCAGCACGAAACTCATCGGCGGCAGGGGAACACCTCCAGCGACCAGCCATGCGGCCCAATCGAGCGCCTGATCAACGATGGCGGCCTTTTGGGGCGGAGGAACTACTCGCGCCAACCGGATACCTTCGAGTAGATAGCGAACGCCCTCTTCAAGGTCTCGTATTTCCTGAACGCGCATGGATCACCTCACCCTCGGAGCGGGAAGAGCCGGTTTTGGGACCTTCCTCATGCTCACAACTCTGGGCGTCTCGGCAAAATAAGAGCCAGCCCTGTGTTGGACCTTTTCCTTCCCCTCTCTTTCAAGCACTCTCCCATTATCGAATCCATCTGATACGACTTCGGCGTTAGCACCCGCGAAAACGCCGTGAGGGAACCTACCTTACAACAACTCCCCCCTATTCCCCTCATTACTCGTATTATCCCGCCGTTCCAAGTATTTTACGAAGTCCGCCGGATCGACAAAAAAGTGAAGTTGCTCATTTTCTGCGCCGATGAAACTGAACATCGGTTAGTATGCCTCCATCACGGGGGATACAAACCCACACGAAAGAGGCAGAGTATGGGCGGCATGCGTGTTCTGGGTTGTCTCGCAGGGCTGTTCGTCCTTACGACCTCGGTTTGGGGACAAGTCCTTCCGGCTGGAAGAGACGTTTCCGCTTACATTCCCTCAGTCACTCCTGCTGATCTACCTTCGTCCTATCGCGTGCCAGAAGCGTTGGCTCAGGAGTCCAGCCACAACGAGGTGATTTCCGCAGGTGGCTTTCCTTCTCGCCGTGGGATGGTTCGGGTTCCGAATGTTTGGGATGCCGTCAACGGCGCTTCGCTTCCCGCCCCAAACACCAATCCTGTTTCCGGAACGTGGACTGAACCTCCGGTCATCTCCCCGCCGGCCTTGCCTCCGGGTTCCTATCCGAGTCCGTACTACACCGAAGGTCCAGGGTGCTGCGGCCCCCTCGGCAAGCATGGGCGTATTGGGTATGAACTCTATACGTACACGGGTCCTAATCTCCCTTTCGGCTCCGGGGATTTTGTGGGGCGGCTCAACGTCGGTTGGGTGGTCGGCGGCGGCGGACGCACGTTGTTTTTCAATCCGACCCACGATGCGGCCTGGGTTGTCGATTTGGGTCTGAGTTACACCTACAATCGCGGGGAGCAGCAGGAGCCGGTTTTCCTGGATATTCGTCAGCCGCCGCGCAGCGATCCGCTCACGGGCCGGGTGATTCCCCAACCGGACCTTTATACTCTCAGCGCTATCCGGGGTCTGCATCGCACCAATTTCAATTTTGCTCTGGGCCGCGATTGGTGGCTGTGGGGCCCCGCCGCCAACGGGCTGCAAGAAGGGTGGAATGTTCGTATCGGAGGGCAAGTGGGAGGCCGATGGGGCACCGCACACGTCGATGTGGTTCCGCTCAATCAGGTCAACGGTTATGCGCGACGGCAGAATGTCACACATGGCATTTACTTGGCAGCCCACGGCTCGCTCGAGGTCCCTTTCGGCGGCTGCATTCTCTTCAGCGGCCTTCGTGTCGAATGGGGTTATGACTGGACCAACATCGTGCCGCCGCTTGGGGGCGATCTCAATAACGTGAATCTCTTACTCACCGCCGGGATTCGCTTTTAGGATCAACTTTCAGCGTGAAGCTGGTGGGTGCCCCATCGCGGAGTCACCACGCGTGCGCAGGAGAAACATGGAATAATACAGCGGACCAGAGCGACAGAACCTTAAACGGAGGACCTCAGCGACCGAATTTTTTCGTGAGATTGTGAATTTTTTTAGCCCTTGTCTGTTCCTTCCACATCCACATCAACCGCGAAGTGATTATTCGCTAGTTTGCCAGAGGGCGACCTGATCGGACGTGGCGGTGATGAGCCAGCGCCCTCGATTGGCGAAGCGAATGTGGCGCACGGGTCCATCGTGGCGGCGCTGACGAAAGACTTCCCGCTGTGCTCGCAAATCCCAGAAAATTACCTCGCCGTTGGCTCCACCGCTGATCAGAGTGCGCTGATCTGGAGACAGCGCAAGACAGGTGGCAGCACCGATGTGTCCCAGGAACGTGGCCGCCTCCCGGCCGCTTTCCAGCGACCACAAGCGGATGGCCCCTCGTTCGCCCGCCGTCGCTAGAAAACCGCTATTTTCCACGAAACAAAAATCGGTCGCATCGGGAATGGACAAGGTGAGCTTCCAACTATTCTCCGCCACGGACCATATGCTGATCGCCGATCGATCCCAGCGAGCTGCCAGCAACGAAGCGTCGCGAGCCAGGACTGCTTCAGCCACAACCTTGCCGCTGGAGGTCTCGATGATCGACGGGGCTGCGGAGGGTACGTCTGCGGTATTCCACAGGTACAGCCGGCCCAAGTGATCAGCCGCGAGAAGGTGGCCGGCCGGCCTGGAGAATTTGGCCCAACGCACTTGCGCTGCCGGAGGAAGGCGCCACTGGCGGACAAGCCGCCGCTTTGGGCCTGTCCATTGCTCGTCGCGAATCGTGGAGCCGTCCGCTAGAAAGACTCGGAGGGAACCGTCCTGCGTCAGGAAAGCATCGAGGATCGGGAGCGAGGGCGAGGGCAGAGGAGCATTCTGAGAATCAGCCAGAGGAAAAAACCGTTTCTGAGCATCAAGCAACACGCCTTGGGGAGACTCTTCAGATACGAACACACCCTGGATGAGGGGAACTTGTAAAACCCCCAGCTCGTGGGGATCTCCGGGAATCCGCCAGAGTCGCACGAAGCCGTCTTCACCGGCAGTGCAAAGCAAGCGCCCGTTGGCATCGAGTGCGGCCGTCGTGATCTCGCCATGTTCCACCACGGGCCATTCCCAGAATCGGGCTTCCTGCTGAAGAGAAAACCGCCCTGGCTTGACATAAGTCAACAGACCGTGGGGGGAAGAAAAGACCCAACGAACGGGCGAGTTCCCCTGCTGCTTCCACTGCTTACCTTTCTCCAGAATCCATAAGCCGGTGTTGCTGCCCAAGGCAATTTTGCCCTCCGCTGTGAAGGCGAGAGAGGTGATGCGTGAGGAGTTATCGAGGGGAGGCAACATCCGCGGGGGCGAACGGCCATCCCACAGCCCAACTGTTCCATCACGGGTGGCGAATGCCACCTCACAACCGGAGGGCAGGGTGCGCACATGCATCTCCTTCACGCTCTGAGGCCAGCGGGTTTGCGCCGCCACTTTCTGCTCGAACCAATCCCAGAGGAGGACAGTGCCGTCACGATGTTCGACGCAACTGAAACGGCCATCGGGACTGGTCGCACAACGGAGCCAGGGGCTTTGGAAAACGGCGGGAAGATTCGCAAGTGGGGCCATCGTACCCTCGGAGTGGAGGGTCCAGACGCTGAGGTGGGGCGCCTCCGCCGTCTCGTTGCACACCAGCAGGGTTTTGGACTGGGGTCCCACAAACGCGAGGTGGAGCGAGGTTTTCCCAGCATTCTGCATCTCCTGGGTGGTATGCTTCCACGTTTGCACGGGTCGGGACTGGGCGATGTCCCAGAGTGTGAGGGTACCATCGGGATATGCCCAGCAGAGGTAGCGGAGGTCCGCGGAAACCGCCAAAGCAGTGACACGGTTTGCGAAAGTAGGAATATCCTGGCGTGGGAGCTGGACCAGGCGGCTCAGGTGGCGATAGGGAAAGTCCAGAGGTTCGTTGAGGTACGTCGCAATCATCCGGGCCGCTTCTAAGTAATCCTTGGCTTCATCACGATTGCCGCTGCGAAGGGAGAGGAAAGTGGCATAGATGTATTGGGCATAGTCCCGTTGACGTTCCAAGCGGGCGCGTAGCTCTTGGTCGGATCGCGCCCGTTCCTGGTCGTTTTTGAGCCGGCGTGTCTCCCCCATGTACCAAGTACCCACACCGATCATAACAACCGCGATGGCACTGACGATGATCAAGGCGACGAGTTGATCGTTCCGCCGTGCCCAGCGAGCCACGCGTCCCAGCCAATTGAGCGGCCGGGCGATTGTGGGTTTGCCATCGAGAAAGCGCCGCAGATCATCGGCCAGGTCGATCGCGGTGCGATAGCGCCGGCCTGGATTCTTTTCCATCGCCTTGAGGCAAATGGCTTCCAAGTCTCGGGGAATGTCCGGCCGGATTTGGCGGGGCGGATTGAGCTGCCCATCGATGACTTGGCGGAGCACTTCGACATCCGTCGCACCGTCGTAGGGAGCACAACCGGTGAGGAGTTCATAGAGGATGGCACCCAGGGCATAGACATCCGCGGCCGGACCTAAATCCCGATGCTTGGCTAGAGCTTGTTCGGGGGCCATGTATTTCGGCGTGCCGAGAATCTGCCAAGTACGCGTATCGGATGGCTCACCGCGTTCCATGAGCTTAGCCAAGCCAAAGTCTACGACCCGCGGAATGAAGTATTCTCCGCGGAGTTGGCAGGAGCCGACCGGAGGCTCTTCCGCCAGGGGATCCTCTCGGACCGGTTGAAGGATGATGTTGTTCGGTTTGAGGTCCCGATGGAGGACGCCGCGATCGTGGGCATGCTGCACCGCCTCGGCAACGATAGCGACCAGGCGGGCCGCCTGACGCACAGGGACCGGGAAGGCTTGTTTCTCCAGCCACTGGCCCAGAGTCTGACCCGGACAGAAGGCTGTGGCGATGTAGCACAGCGGACCGAACTCGCCCGTTTCATACACTGGCACCAGGTTCGGATGATCGAATTCCGCCGCCGCTTGGGCTTCTCGGATCAATCGCTTGCGGGCGTCCGCGCTCAAGAGCATCTCGGGGCGAGGGATTTTCAAGGCGACTTCCCGCTGCAATTTCGGATCGAAGGCCAGAAAGACGATACCACACCCCCCCTTGCCCAACTGGCGGCGCAGCTCAAAGCGGCCAATACGCAAGGGGGACCCCGGCGCTACACGCAGGGGAACGCCCGCATTCCCCGGACCCGGTATGACCTCGCTCAGTGATCCCTCATGAGACACGGGGATTGCCGCCTCAGCCTGAGGACCTCCCTGCGACGGCAGACCCTGCCGAGCCGAAAGGTCCACGGTTGGGGCGTGACTGTTCCCCCCTTCGACTCCGGAGTCGAGGGCGGCCAGCAGTCGAGCCAGATAGTCGTCGAGTTTGAGCGAGTCGGTCGAGTCCGCCATCGGTCTGCACGTCCCTGAAAAAACTCTGCGTGCTTCCCGCAGGACATGGTGCCCAAGTCCTAGTTTAGCACATGGCTCATCTTCCGCGAGAGGACAATTCCTATAATCACCCCGAAATCGGAGGAGGCGATGCCAATGCATGCTTGGGTGCTCGACGGCGGTTTCGGAACCGAGCATTTGCGCTGGACCAAATGCGAGATTCCTGTTCCCGCAGCGGGGCAGATTCTCGTGCGGCTCCATGCGGTCTCGGTGAACTATCGCGACGTTCTGATCGTAGAAGGAAGCTACAATCCTCGCTTGTCGATGCCGCGCATCCTCGGTTCGGATGGCGCCGGCGAAGTCATCGCCGTGGGGCCGGATGTCGATCGTTTCCGCGTGGGCGACCGGGTCATCGGCTGCTTCATGCAGAAGTGGGCGGACGGCCCGCTGACAGACACGGCGGCCCGCTCGACTCTCGGTGCCGATCGCGATGGGACATTTGCCCAATATGTCTTGCTCGAGCAGGCCGGTGCTGTGCCGCTGCCGGAGGATTGGGATTACGCCAGCGCCGCCACCCTGCCCTGTGCGGCCTTGACTGCCTGGAATGCCTTGATCAGCGGCGAATGCCGACCGGGTAAGACGGTCCTGTTGCTGGGAACGGGCGGCGTGTCCATCTTCGGCTTGCAGTTGGCCAAAGCAATGGGAGCGCGCGTGCTGCTGCTGTCCGGCCAGGAACACAAGCGGGAACGGGCTGCTCAATTGGGGGCGGACGCCACAGCCAATTACCACACGCTGCCGGACTGGGATCGGTGGGTCCGCGAACAAACGGAAGGACAAGGTGCGGACATCGTTCTGGAAGTCGGCGGTGCCGGCACCCTGGAGCGCTCGCTGCGGGCGGTGCGCCGCGGAGGGTACATCGCCTTGATTGGCGTGCTGGCGGGCCGAGGAACTATCGACCCCATGCCGATCCTCATGAAAGCGGTTCGGCTCCAGGGCATCTTCGTCGGCTCCCGAAAAATGTTCGAGGACATGCTCGCCTTCCTCCAGCAGCATCGCCTCCGCCCCGTCATCGATCGCCGTTTCCCGCTCCCGGAATTGCCCGCAGCACTCGAAGCGATGCGCCGGGGGATCCACTTCGGCAAAATCGTGCTCGACATCATTCCGGGCGTACCCGGATAATTCCCCCTCTGTTGGCCGCGCCGCCGCCTCGCCTCGCTTCCTCCCCCCCGACCAACAGAGCGACCTCCCCACCGGCTGGTTTGTGCTCCCCGGATCGCCCCCCGCCGCTCTGGCAATTGGGTTGCCGCTTTCCCGCGCTGTGCCGCATTCGCCGTGATCATGGTTCTGCCTCCTTTTCGTTGTCATCTGTCAGGTTTCAGCCCAGCAAACTCTCTTTCTGGGCCTTAGAAGAAACTGGCCATTGCCACGGGGCCAGGTCTTCTCTCAACTGATCACCTGTTTACTGTATATATGTCCCATAAATCGCTGCCTGTCAAGAAAAATTTTCCATTTTTTTCCAGAAATCTGAAAAGTCCTATAATTCTGGGATTTTCCGTCCCGATTGTTCCACTCGCATGAGCTATCCTTTTGGCTTCCTTGAGGGCAAGAGGGCTTATACTCCGCCGAGTTGCCGTTGTCCTTAGCCGAATCTAGCCGGGATGGGGAAAGTTTATGTGAAATTATGTCCTATAAAACGAGGCAAGTCAAATGTGATTTTCCTCGGAATGCTGGATCGGACTATTGAACGATGGCCGGATAGGAACACTGCTGCGAGGCGTAGAAGCTGCTAGGGAACGTGAGAACGAGAGGGATAGAGGGCGCCGGGGACAACCTTAGCGAAGGGGCGGGCAGCAAAAAAACCGCTGCCTGGAGCACCAGGTCGGTAGGCAGCGGTTGGACGAGGGCGACTTCACGGAGGCCGTTAGCGGTTTGGCCGCTTTTCAGTTCACGGAGGAACCGTCGGCGCTGCGGTCACTTCTTTGGCTTGCCCTGCGTGGTCAGGGGGAAGTCATCGGTGCGGAAGGGCGAGGCGGGCAAACCCTCTTTGTTGAAGAGATTGAGGGTGGGTTTGGCGAAGTTCACCCAACCGTAGCGGACAGCCACAATCCGATCGACCTCGTCACAAGTGACGACGACCTTGTCGCCTTCGATGACGGCCTGAGCCGGTTTGAAGACCTGATCGGTGCCGCAGGCGGTGAAGCCGACCAGGGGTCCATCCTTGGCCACCAATCCGCTGCCGACGTGGTCGAAGCTCAGAATGGCCTTTTTGCCGTCAAATTTGGCTTCGCGGAAGATGGGACCGCTGTAGACGATTTTTTCTCCGTAAGCCAAGGCCCGTGCGGCCAGGGCGAGGCGGGCGCCGACGGGTTCCTTCTGCTGCGGGTGGATGTCTTTTTCCTCGCCAACATCGGTAATGACCGCCAGGCCGACTTTAGGAAGCACGCGAGTGGCATGCAATTGGGCATCCCGCAGCTCGGCATAGCGGACGCCTTCAGAGTTGCCATCCCAATAGGGAGCAAGCTGGACGCCGAGGAAAGCAAAGTCGTGCCCCCAGCGTTTGCGCCAGTCCTGGATCATGGTGGGATAGAGGGTGCGGTATTCGTAGGCACGCGGGGCGTTGGACTCACCTTGGTACCAAATGGCGCCGCGGATGGGGAACTTGAGCAAGGGGTGGATCATGCCATTGAAGAGGACCGTGGGAATGTTGGGATTGAGGCCTTTTTTCTGCGGCGGGCTTTGCTGGGCTTGGCGAGCGCGATCGGCCAGGTATTTGAGGTCCGGTACACTCTCCAGGGCTTCCAGGCTGGTCCAGGCTTCGCAGACGGTACCGCCCCAGTTGGTAGCGATCAAGCCGATGGGCACGTTGAGGGCTTTTTCCAGATCGCGGCCAAAGAAGTAGGCGACTGCCGAGAACTCATAGGCGGTTTCCGGGGTACATTCCTGCCATTGGCCGAAGACCACGTCATATTCCTTGTCACGTTGCATTTTGATCTTCAAGACGGGGAAATCTTCCTGAGGGGTCAGAGCGGGGCGGCGCGGCATGGTGAAGAGGCGGATATTGGGATGCTTGGCCTGGGCCGCCACTTTCTTCCCCTGATCATTCCGCGTGAGTCTCCACAGCTCCCATTGCATGTTCGATTGACCGGAGCAGATCCAGACTTCGCCCACGGCCACATTCTTGAAGGTGACGGTGTTCTGTCCTTGCACGGTCAGGGTGAAGCCGGTGCCGGCTTTCTGAGCAGGCAGTTCCACACTCCAGCGTCCTTTGTCATCGGCAGTCGCCATGGCCGTGGCCACAGGCTGGCCTTCCCGCTCCAGACGCACGGTGATCTTTTCTCCGGGTTTGGCTTTCCCCCACACCCGCAAGGGCGTGCCTTGCTGGAGAACCATGTGGTCGGAAAAGATGGGATGAGGCTCGACTTCAGCTCGCAGTGGCGGGGCCAGCCACACCCAGACCAGCACCCACAGGAAGAGGCGTCGTGGCGTCATGGTCACACTCCTGGCATCAGGTTAGGAAATCGAAGAAGTTAGGGGGATACGGTGAAGGAAAGCCTAATCCGAACGCCTGGGAGCGGCAATGAAAAAACTGAAAAGCCGCCCTTCGTCTCAACGGAAACCACCCGCGGAGTCAATCGATCCGGTGAGTTGAGGAGCGATCAAGCGAGTTGAAGATGGGCCGCCGTGGGTAGGAAGCCGCCGTGGCGCTGCTGAATGGTCTGGCGGATGCGGCGCACCACTTCCTCATCTGTGGGATAAGGCGAGCGGAGAATGGGCCGCAAGGGCAAGGGGATTTCATCCATGCGATAGACGGTCCCTGGCGCACTGATGCCAGTAGCAGCGGTGGTAATGTGCACGCGGGCCAGACGGCTCGTGTAAGTAACCTTGGGGTCCAGAACGATCGTGGGGGTGCGACGAAGGTGCTCGATGGCGGGTTGAGGCATGGTGGCGCCGGGATCCGCGCCGAGGACCAGGGTGGCGTCATTATCTCCGCGCACGAGCAGGTCGATGGTGGAAAACTCGCCGGGGTTGAAGCGGGGATAGCCGCGCGTGAGGGACACGCCGAAGGGGTAGGCCGTGGTATAGCGGAGGACGACATCCGCTCCGGTGACATTGCCGTGGCCGCGCATAGGCATGGCCACGAATTTGGTGAAGGCATTTAGTTCCGCCGCTAGGGTGAGGGCCGCGGCGCTATTCATGTGTTTGCCGCGGGTCATGGACAGGCCCATGCCGAAGAAGAGGACGCCGAAACGGGCGGTTTTCATGCGCTGGGCCAGGTCCTGCAACTGTTCCAGGGTGAGGCCGGTCTCCGCCACCGCGGCGGCATCCACAGGCTGCCCTTTGATCAAAGCCCGCAGGGTGGTGAGGACCTCGAAATCCTTGCCGGGCCGAACTTGCAGAAAAATGTCCGCGGCCTTGGCACTGGGAGTTTCCCGAATATCGACCAGGACCATTGTGCGGTCCTTACGCCCGCGGGGAGTGAATTTCCCCTTCTGGGTCAGCGTGTAACGGGTGAAGTGCCGGGGATGGCACTCTGCCGGGTTGCCTCCCCAATAGATGATCAGGTCGGCCCGATTTTTGACTTCCCCCAGGGTACATGAGACTTTGCCACCCAACTGGGCAGCGATTTCGGTGGGGCCGTGTCAAAGCGAGGTGTGGCTGTCGATGACGGCGCCGACAGTCTCGGCCAGCCAGACTGCCTCACGCTGGGCTTCGCAGGTGATGTTGCTCAGGCCGTAGATGAGCGGCAGGTCGGCCTTGTGGAGAATGTCAGCGGCTAGCTCAATCGCCTCGTCGAGCGTGGCCTCCTGGCCGTCGATGAGAGCGGGAGGATAGAGTTTCTCCGCCGTGTGATGCTTGAACCAGGCTTCCCCCAGGATGCAGGCTCGTTTGGTTTCGACGATGCGCTGGCCATCAGCGTGGAGTTCGATGTCATCGCAAACGCAGCCGCAGAAGGTGCAAACCGCATTTTTGACCACTGTCAGTTCCATCGGTGCGTCCTTGGGGGTTGGATTCATGAGGTTTCAGCCTTCAGGAAGGCGAAGCCAGTTCCGCTGGAGTGCTATCATCCGGCCCCATCAGCGCATCGCTAACCGCAGGGTAGGATAGGGCCAAGGGGAGCCGGTGCAGCGGGGAGCTTTCCTCGGTGGGGACGTCCGCACGGGACGGCGGCAGGGCGAAGGTTCACCCCAAAGCTCGGCCCCGGAAGCTGCCCCGAATACGCCGAGGCATGAAACGTCCCGGAGCGATCTGCTCCCACGCTGCCGAACCTGCTTGTTCCTGCGCGGCCAGTTGCGGATCGGTCGGTTTCATGAGGCTTTTTCCTCCCAAGGTTCCCCTATGCCTCATTATTCTTCTTCAGCCGTTGGCACCGGGAATCGTCCCGGCTTCCGAGTGAAGCACTTCGGAGGAGGAAAGCGGTTCCAGCTCCACTTCCCACCCTTTGGAGGTCGGCATGCCTGTACCGTCGGTCTCTCCCCCCATCAGGCGGCAGGTCGGCGGACCATAGGGCACGAAGAGCAGCCCGCGTGGCACATTTCCCTCCTGGCAGACGAACACCGCCTCGCCGTGGACGGTACGCACGCGCACCGGCTGCCCCGCTTGCAATCCCGCCTCCCGCACGTCCTCCGGATGCATCGTCAAAATCGTCACCAGGGACTGGTATTCCGGCCCATCCTTGCCGACATTGACCTGCACTCCTTGTTTATTGGAGCGGATCGGGATCAGTAGGTAGCGGCCGGCCATCGCGGCGGTCTCCCAGATATTTCTCCATATCGTTATGTTAGGAGTGAGCCTAGCCCGTGAGAAGAACGCGATGAGCACCACGACGACTCCACCAACGACCGAACCGGCCCCGGAAGCGGCCGTGCGGCTTGTGCAAGGGGTAGAGATCGAGGACACCTTTGCGGAAGCATTCGGGATGACGGCAGCGCGGCTGATCATCACGGCGCAGTCGCCAACCTGGGCGATGATCGCGGCTCAGGCCGCCACGGGATACGCCACGTCGGTGATTGGGTGCGATGCGGAAGCGGGTCTAGAGCGGGAGTTATCCCCCCAGGAAACGCCGGATGGACGGCCCGGTGTCAGCCTGCTTGTGTTCGCTTTCAGCCGGGATGCGTTGCAGAAGGCCGTGGTCAACCGGGTGGCTCAGTGCGTGCTGACGTGTGCCACCACGGCGTGTTACAACGGCCTGCCGATTGATCCGGCGCGGTCGATCAAGGTGGGCGGCGCCTTGCGTTACTTTGGCGATGGCTGGCAAGTCAGCAAGTATCTGGACGGAAAGCGCTACTGGCGTGTGCCGACCATGGACGGAGAGTTCCTCTGCGAGGAGACCTTCGGAACGGTCAAAGGGGTGGCCGGGGGCAACTTCCTGATCCTGGGCCGGTCGCAGGAAGCCGCTCTGGCGGCAGCCGAAGCGGCGGTGCAAGCCATCCGCAGGGTTCCCGAAGTGATCCTGCCTTTTCCCGGTGGGATCGTCCGCAGCGGCAGCAAGGTGGGGAGCAAGTACAAGGCACTCAAAGCGAGCACCAACGACGCCTACTGTCCCACGCTGCGGGGCGGTGTGGCGAGCCGACTCCCGGAGGGCGTCAACGCGGTGTACGAGATTGTCATCGACGGGCTGAGCTTGGCAGCGGTAGAGGAGGCAATGCGGGTGGGGATCACCGCGGCGTGCCAGCCGGGAGTGGTGCGGATTTCTGCGGGAAATTACGGTGGCAAACTCGGCCCCTATCCCATCCCGCTGCTCCGCTTGTTTCCGGCGTGAACTGACCGAGGGGGAAGGCAGCCAGATCGAGGCGCACCGAGGGGCACCAAGGGTGGAACGGGGCATAACGAGACCCACCGCTGTGGAATGAGGACCGAGGCGGCGGCCTTCGCCGGGGGCCTGACGCAAAAGAAAACCCACGGCGGAGCGAATTCTGATATAGTGAGAGAGGCCCTTTCCAGAGCCGCCAGCAGGGGGAGAGGTCATGACCACGACAGCGCACGGGCAAGAGTACCATACCTACGGGCTGCCGGTGGGTACAGTGCGCGGCTTCCTTTCGGTGCTGATCTGCTCGTTTTTCTGGATCGTACTGCTGTATCCTTCGGATGCGGAGCTGCGCGTACCCCTGGCCCATTTCTTTCTGTTGACGATGGTCTTCCTGGCCTTCGCCTCGCAGCCGCTTTCCGAGTTGCACACTCAGCGCTTTTTGCCCTGGCTCATGCGGTTCATTTTCGTCGGGGGTAGCATCGCCGTCATCGCTTACGTGCTGTACAAGGACCCGCAGCGGCTCCCGACCCGACTCACACCCAACCCGGACGAGATCGGCCAGTGGCCGGTCCTGCTCGCCTGCTTGGCGGGGGGCTTTGCCGCGGGACTGCTCTTGCGCTTCATCCTGGGCCGAAACAGCCCGCTCTTCATGACCATCCGCGCTTGGCTTGGCATCATCGCCACGCTGCTCTTGCTCTTCGAGACGCTCTTCCAATTCGTCATCCTGCCGAACATGTCCGACAAGCCGGGCCTGGATACCCTCCAGGTTTGGGAGGGGGTGCTCATCGCCGTCACGGCGGGGTACTTCGGCACGCGGGCCTAGGCACGCGCGGTCTGCGTGTGTAGCGAGCATGCCAGCGAAGCCAGCAAGCAGGGCTTGGGGAGAAAACCCTGGCTAAAGGCGGGGCCAAAGCCAGCCGCGCTGCCATTGGGGGACCGCCCCGCTCCAGCCGGGACAGCAGGAAACGCTTCAGGCCAGGCCGTGGTGGGCCAGGTAACGCTCGGCATCCAGGGCCGCCATGCAACCGGTGCCCGCTGCCGTGACTGCTTGGCGATAGTAATCATCCGCGACATCCCCGGCGGCAAACACCCCCTCGACGCTCGTGTACGTCCGCCCCAGGGTCGTCCAGCGGATGTATCCCTTCTCCGTCAGCTCAACCTGACCCTCCAGGAAGGCCACATTCGGGGTGTGGCCAATGGCGAGGAACATTCCCGCCGCCGGTATCACCCGTTTCTCGCCAGTCTGATTGTTACGCACCCGCACGGCGGTGACGCCGTTTTGATCATCTCCCAGCACTTCCTCCACTTCGGTGTGCCAATGGATGGTCACCTTAGGATTGCTCTTGATGCGTTCCTGCATGATCTTGCTCGCCCGCATGACATCGCGACGGACCAGAAGGTGAATCTCGCTGGCAAACTTGGATAGATAGGTGGCCTCTTCCACCGCGGAGTCGCCGCCGCCGACTACCACGAGCGGCTTATTGCGGAAGCGGGGCAAGGCGCCGTCGCAAACGGCACAGGCCGATACACCCCGGTTCTTGAACCGCTCCTCGCTGGGCAATCCCAGGTAGTTGGCCCGCGCGCCCGTGGCGATGATCACCGTGTGGGTCTCGACTGTTTGCCCATCGTGGGCCGTCAGCAGGAAAGGCCGGCGGCGCAAATCCACCTTGACGATGTCTTTCGACTCCACCCGCGCTCCAAAGTGGACCGCCTGCTGCCGCATCAAGGCCATCAGTTCCGGGCCATTGATTCCATGCGTCGGCTGCGGTTGATTGGCTGCCACCCAATGGGGAAAATCGGGATCATCCCGGCGCAAGGCCGTCGCCAGATACTGCCGGGTATCCCCTGGCGGCCAGGAGGGGAAGTTCTCCACCTCCGTGGTCAAGGCAAGTTGGCCCAGCGGCAGCGTCCCGTTCTGGCGATTCCGCTCATCGTACGGGTTGCCTTGAAAAACCAACGGCTGCAACTCCGCGCGGGCCGCGTAAATCGCCGCCGTCCAGCCCGCAGGACCCGAACCGATGATCACGACCTTCTCCGGCATAGCGTACTCCTAAGAGACTGGGAAATTCTGAGGGACTTCGAGGGTGGTTTCCATCACAAGCTCGGCGGCTATTCTAGACGGCAAGCGGCGGCTGTCTGGAGAGATCGGCCCAGGTTATCCCTTCTCGCGGCATCGGAACTGCCTTGCCAACACTCTCCGCAGCCTCGTCTGAGCGGCAATACCTCACGGACTACCCATGCGCGAACGCTTGACCCATTTCCGTGAAATCCTGCGTTACGTTCCCCGCTTCCGGGACCGGGTCTTTGTTATTGCCCTGGATGGCGCCGTCGTGGAAGATGACAACTTCCCCAATTTACTCCTGGACATCGCCCTTTTACGCAGCCTCAATATCCGGGTGGTGCTGGTCCATGGAGCGGCCCGCCAAATCCGCCGCTATGCCGAAATGATTGGCGTCACCCCCTCGGACCTCGACGGCACCGGGGTGACGGACCGCACCACTCTGCAAGTCGCCATTACCGCGGCCAATCGAGTCAACCACGAGATTCTCGAAGGGTTGACGGCCAACGACCTGCGCGCTGTCTGCCCCAACGCCATCGTCGCCCATCCCGCGGGCATCCTCGGCGGAGTCGATCACCTCTTCACCGGGCGGGTCGAACGCGTCGATGTCGGCCTGCTGACCACCCTGCTCGAACATGACATCATCCCGGTCATCCCGCCCATCGGCATCGACGGCTGCGGCAACTCTTTTCGTCTCAACTCCGATGCGGTCGCGGTGGAGGTGGCCAAGGCCTTACGCGCCATCAAACTCATCTACCTCAACACGGAAGGGGGCATCCCGGCGCCCGATGGCTCCGTCATTCGCCAGATGCCCGTGCAGGAAGCAGACGCCTTCCTCAAGCGCCATCGCCAGGATTTGCCGCCGGAAATTGTGACCAAACTCGTACATGCCATCCGCGCCTGCAAGGAAGGCATCGAGCGGGTCCACATCATCGATGGACGCGAGCAGGAAGGGCTGCTGGGAGAAGTCTTCTCCAACGAAGGGATCGGCACGCTCATCCACGCCAACGAGTATCAATCCATCCGGCAAGCCCAGAAGAAGGATGTCCGCGCCATCCATACGCTCATCCAGCAGGGGATCGCTAACGACGAATTGGTCAAGCGTACACGGGCGGAACTGGAAAAAATCATCGGAGACTATTACGTCTTCGAGGTGGACCGCAATCCGGTCGCCTGCGTCGCTCTGCACCTCTATCCGGAGCAGAATGTGGCCGAACTCGCCAGCCTCTACGTGGACAGCCGCTACGAAAATCAAGGCATCGGCCAGAAACTGATTGCCTTTGTGGAAAATGTCGCCCGCAGTCGAGGCATCCCGCGCTTGTTCGCCCTCTCCACGCAAGCCGTCAACTACTTCATCCAAAAGGCAGGGTTCCGCTTGGGCCATCCGGACGATCTGCCCCCTTCTCGGCGCGAAAAGTACGAACTCCAGGGCCGCCGCTCCGCTGTCCTCATCAAGGAGCTGCTGCCGCGCGAATTGGCACCGCTCCGATCGGGGGCTTCCATCGGCTAAGCCAGCGGCATCGGAGCCAGCATGCTAAGACCGCCCATCGGCTTAGCCAGCGGCATCGGCTGCAACACCTGCCAAACCGCCTTCTACCGCTGGGGCCTAGCTCGCGCCGAGGAATTGCCCCAGAAGCACAGGAGGAGCTATGCCCAAGGCAGGAGGAACTCTCAGCTTACGTCCCCGCCGCGACACGTGGGCGCGTCCGCCACAGGGCATAACTGCACACGCCAAGAACCAGGGCCGCCAGTCCGTAGCCGAAGAGCGACAGGCCGGGTGCATCCGCGGCCAGCACCGGCAGCACCTGGGGATTGAGGGACGCTAACACGGCCAGACCGTTGTTACACGCATGGAGGAAGATCGGAGCTGCCAGGGAGCGGCATGCCAGAAAGACGAAGTGCAGGTACACGCCCATCGCGGCGGTGATCAAGGCGTAAGCCGGGTCCAAGTGCAAAAAACCGAAGAGTAGCGAGGTCCATAACACCCCCGGTATCACGCCATAGCGGGCAATCAGCCCCTGTCCCAGGAATCCCCGGCACCAGACCTCCTCGACGATTCCCGGCCCCACCGCGGCCGCTGCCAGGGTCACAATCAGAGGGGCATGCTGAAACAGTGCACGCAGAGACTCCGCAATCTGCAAGTGCGTACCGATCCCCAGGCGCAGGAGCAATTCCTGCAACCCGCCCGCGAGCAGCATAAACGGCACGATGGTCAGAGTGACCAGAAGCATCTGCACGGCACGGGGCCGCCGCCAGCCGATTTGTTCCTTCCAGTTTCGTCCCACTACGTGGGGCACTACTTGCCGAATAAGCCACCACGAGGCCACCTGGGCTGCCAGCATCCCGTAAACCAGTGCCAAGGCGATTTCGCGCGGCACCGTGGAGGGAGTTGCCGCCGTTTCCGCTCCCTCCGTCGGGGAAGACTCTGGGGCGTCCGCCGTCTTAGTCCCAGAGTCCGGAGCGTCCGCCGTTTCGGTCTTCTCGCTGGACGACTGCTGGGCTGCGGCCAAAGCTGCGAATTGCTCCTGGACGAAGGCCCACGGCTCCGCTTGGGACCATGCAAAAAAGGCGAGAACTCCTGCTACGACAAACAGGGAGGCGGTCAGTTGTGTCAGCAAAAAGATAACACACCAGAGCACGGCTTCGAGCAGGCCAGGCCGGGGCCGCCGGGGCGGGAACGCCGTCTCCGTGGATTCGAGCCGCAGCACCAGAGGCGGCTCCTGTCGGGGCAGCGTTTCCTCCGGCTTCGATCCCACACCGTAGTCTGGGGATTCATCGTTCATGCTTTTCTGCTCCACTGACCCGCCGTATTTCCGGAGAGTGTCGCATTTCCTATCCGATGGCAGAAACTTGTCAGTAATGGAGAATGTCGCAAAACTCCAGCAGGTTGAGAATCCAGGGGTGTCTCCAGGGATTGGCCGCGGGATACATGGCGGAGAAGACCGAGAACGCGAGGGTCAACAGGAGCAATCCCCGTCCCCAGCGGGAAGCTGCCAGGAATTGAGCAGCCCTCGGCAATCCCAGCAGCCAAAGCGGTATGAGCCAGAAGAGCCAGCGCGGCCCGCTCGTGAATCCGCCGTAATTGTAGCTTTGCGTGCGGGTCAAGTAGAAGCCGAAGACCACCGCCGAGACGATGAGGATCATCACCGCCAGCAAGGCCGGCGACCAGCCGAGGGGTTCAAGCTGCCGGCGGATCAAGCGGCGTAGATCGGCCAGTGCCCCATAGCTTTGCCGGCATAAACCGGCCAGAGCCACCAGCCACACCGGCGTCAAGCTGAACCAGCCATGATGTCCGAAGAGCAAGTGGAAGGCGTAAATGTGCGTCGGTTCCTGATTGAAGTCGATCCCTTTGGCACCAGGTGTCCCCCATTTGGCCCAGTGACTTCCTGGAAAGTTATACCACGCACCGCCGAACTGACTGTACGGCGGCGAGACCATTCCCAAAGCGATGAAGTTGACGAGGAAATAGGCCATGATAGGAAGCAAAGCCGCTGGAAGGAACCCGGTCAGCACCGATCGGGGCCGCTGCCACAAAAGCGGCACTCCCAAAGCCACGAGGAAGGCCAGGGCCGGCAACTCGAAGGTAAAGGCTAACCCGGCAAAGAAACCGCTCCCGATGTACTCCCCGCGGGTCAGGGGCCGCTGCTGCTCCATCGCCCTCAGCACTGGGTAAAGTGCGAACAGGACGCAATAAGCTGCGGGTAGATGGTTATTGAGCGTACCTGCAAAGGTGAGCAGGAAAGTTCCCAAGGCCGCGACTGCCAACGTGAAAAGGCCCCCTGCAAGCTGATCCGCCTGAGCGAAGAGGTGGCGGGAGAGTAGCCCCAGGAAGATGCCCCACGGCAAGACATTGACGGTCAGGAGGATCGTCGGCACGACCAGCCAGCGGTCACGCACAATTTCCCAGCCGAAGAGGCGCTGGAGCAGCCAGTATTCCCCCGCAACAAGGGTCGCAAACAGCGGCGGCTTGCTCGAGTAAAACTCCCCCGTGTCAGGATTGAGGACGATGTCCAGCGAGCGATACGCCGGCTCGGTGATGATGCCGCTATCGACGTAACGCTGCGGATCCGTGGGATCAGGGTAGTGACGGCGGCCAATCACATAGGTGCCTTCATCGACCAGAGCACGCACGGTGGCCCAGCGGGAGCGATCGTTGGAGCTGAACATCGGCGTCGGATCCGGGCGAACCGCCGGCCAATAGCGAGGCGGATCAGGCCGAATGCGGCTATATCCCTCGCTTTCCGGCGGAGTGAAGCGGCTCGGCTCGTAAAGCAACTCTGCGCTGACCACCTTGGCCGTGGCAATCGCCACTGAAGCCGCGATCAACACACCCGAGGCCAGACGCCAAAGCTCGTGTCCTTTCTCCATACTCACAACCGCTGCTGATGCTCCAGGCTCCGCTGTTGCTTCTCCTCCTCACCGCTGCCTTGGCTCAAGCGGAAGCGGCGGAAGTTTCATCCGAAGGCGGAGATTTCAGGACGGCTGAGGTCGGGGCTGCGCGCTTGCAGGGCGTTCTTTCCGCGATTCCGTAGCTTTCGTCCTGGCTCATCGTCCGCACCACGATCAACTCCGCTAGCAGGCCGGAAGTTAGCAACTGAACGCTGATGAGTCCCAAAGTCAAGCTCACAAGCAGAGCCAGCAGCCAACCAGCCCAAGCAGTCGAAGACCAGGCGGAGCCGTCCCCGATGAGCAAGGTGCCAACGCAAGCCACGACCCCCACCACGGCGAGCGTGCCGCAGATCAGACCGGTGCTGCCCAGGAGATGCTGGGGGCGGTGTTCATATTGCGTCAGGAAAAAGACGGTGCCCAGGTCCAGCAAGCCTTTGATGAAGCGCTGCCAGCGGTATTTGGAATAGCCGTAACGGCGGGGACGATGATGGACCGGCAGCTCCGCGATGCGGAAGCCGCGTTCCGCTGCCAGCACGGGGACAAAGCGATGCTGTTCGCCATAGAGGTGCAATTCCCGCAAGACGTCGGCCCGATAGGCTTTGAAGCCGCAGTTGTGATCATGGAGGCGCACGCCGGTCAGCCAGCTCACCAGGCGGTTGAACACCCGGCTGGGAATGACTTTGTGCCAGGGGTCGCGCCGCTGGACTTTCCAGCCGCTGACCACATCCGCTCCCTGCTGCACGGCTTGCACGAAACGGGGAATCTCCCGCGGGTCGTCTTGGAGATCGCCATCCAGAGTGATGACGATCGCCCCCCGTGCCGCGTGAAAGCCGGCCTGAAGCGCCGCGGCCTTGCCGAAGTTCCGCCGCAACCGCAGGCCGCAGAGCCGCTCTTCCCCCGCCGCCAGCTCCTGAATCACCTCCCAGGAGCCATCCGTGCTTCCGTCATCCACGATGATGACTTCCCAACTCCAGCCCGCCAGCTCCGCCGACTGCCACACTCGCTGAATCTCCTGGAGCAAATCCCGGAGATTGTCCCGCTCGTTGTAGATGGGCACCACAAGCGAGATCAGCGACTCACAGGCTTCAGTATTTCCAGGATTAGCGGATGTTGCTGGCATACGGCTGTGGCGTTTGGCGCGGCAGGTTCTCAGATATCATAGCAGGCGGAGAGGCGGGGCGGAGATAGAGCAAGGCGGCACAGATTACCTCCGCGACCGTCCAGATCAATCGCAGGTACAGGGCTGCCAAAGCCGCCAGGACCGTTGGGGAAGTATCGGCTTGCGCCAGTACAGGCGGCAGGGTGTGCAACAGCACCCATTCGCGCACGCCCAGCCCCCCCGGCGTAACCAGAACGACAAAACCCGCCACATAGGCCAGCGCCACCGCCCCCAACACAGCGAGCGCCCGCGAGCCGGTCCAATCCCCCCCCGGTTGCATCGCTTCCAGGAGCAGGCCCAGGCTCAGGCCAAGTAGCAACCAGCCGAGCACGCCGTGGAAGGTTCCCTGGACGAGGAGGAACCACGAAGGAGCCGCGGCCGTGGCCGCCGTCCCGCGTTGCCGCAGCCACCTGTGCAGCGTACGGTGCAGCAGAGCTAGACCCGCCGGCAAAGCAGCCACCAGGAGGAACCACCCCCATCGCCCGGCCACCTCCACCGGCAGCACCCCGACAAACGGCAAGCAAAGCACGGCCACAAGCGCTCCGGCTCCCATGCTCGCCAGAGTCTCATAGGTCGCCGTCATAGCGACCGCCATCGCCGGCGCCCCGCCCTGCCGCAACATTCCCACCCGCAGCAGGATCACCCACGCCTTTCCCGGTACATACTTCCCGAACTGGCTGACAAAGTAGCAGCGCAACCCTGCATACCAGCTCACCTCCACCCCCTGTTCGCGCAACAGCCGCACCCAGAAGCTTCCCCAACAGGTATGCGCCGCCAAATACAACAGTCCCACCAGCGGCAGCAATTCCCAGCGAGGAATCCCTCCAGCCTGCTGCCAGGCCGCATCCGCCAGGATACGGACAAATTGCCGGGCCACGCCGACCACGATAGCCGCTGCCAGCACAGTCTTGATCACCGTGGCCCACCGTCTCCATCCCCGTTTCATGCCGTTGATTGTAAGGCCGCCCCTCCCGCCTGTCCCCGGATACCGCTTTCTCTTCCCCCGGCTCGACAGTCCTCTCGACGCTGCTAGACTGCTTGTAAGAGGTGTTCGTGACGACGCCTCCAGGTGACTTTGCGGCTAGGTGTTGCCTTGCGGCCACACACTGGATGGCGAGGGAAAAAATCCAAGCCTTTGCGGGGTACATTCTGTGACCATCGGTGCCACGTTCCGCCTGGTTAGCCGCCTCCTGCGGGAAGCCGACAAGCGGCTGCTTTTGCGACTGTTGTATTTGATGGGTTTCAAGGGAGCGCTGTCGGTCCACCGTCACAAGCTGCGCTTGCGCCGGGGACAATTCTTCCCGCCCTTTTTGTACGTTTCCGTGATCAATAGCTGCAATCTGCGCTGCCAGGGCTGCTGGGTGGATGTCTCAGCCCGGCAGCAGGCGATGAGTCCGGAGGTCTTCCACCGCCTTATCCGCGAAGCCCGTCCGATGGGGAACGTCTTCTTCGGCATTGTCGGGGGCGAACCGTTCATGCACCCCCATCTTCTCGACATGCTCGCGGAGCACCCCGATTGCTACTTCCAGATTTTCACGAATGGCCACTTTCTGACGCCAGAGCGCGCCCGCCGCATGTACCAAATGGGGAACGTCACCCCGCTGATTTCGGTGGAAGGCACCGAGCGAGTCTCCGACATCCGCCGAGGACGGTCCGGCGTCCTTAGCAAGACTTTGCAAGGGTTGCGCCATGCTTTAGATGCCGGCCTGCTGACCGGCGTGTGCACCAGTGTCTGCCGCAGCAACCTCCGCGACCTGGTCCGCGAAGAATGGATCGACCAATTGATCGAGTGGGGGGTTCTGTACACGTGGTTCCACGTCTACCGGCCGATGGGTCCGAATCCGCAACCGGAGTTGTGTCTTTCCGCGGAGGAAGCCCTGCAAGTCCGACGCTTTGTCGTGGAAATGCGGGCGCGCAAGCCCATCATCATCATCGACGCTTATCACGATGGGGAAGGCCAGGCCTTGTGTCCCGCCGCCAACGGCCTGAGCCATCACATCAATCCATGGGGAGACATCGAGCCATGCCCGATCGTCCAATTTGCCCGCGAATCGATCGATCCGCAGGTCGATAGCCGCCCGCTCAAGGAGAAGTTTCTCCACTCGACTTTTCTGGCAGAGTTCCGCCGCTTGGCCGCCCGAACCACACGCGGATGCATCGTTCTGGAGCGCCCGGACCTGCTCCGCCAATTGGTGGAACGCCACGCCGCCCGCGACACCACGGTGCGCCAAACCGCCTTGGCCGAGCTATCTGCCCTGACGCCCCGTCCTTCCCAATATCTCCCCGGCCAGGAAATCCCGGAACAAAACCTGCTCTACCGTTGGGCCAAACGCCTCTTCTTCAATGACTTCGGCGTGTACCAGCACCTGCGCAGCCCGTCCCAGGCTCCCCACTCCCCCACGGAAAACAGTACGTTAGAATGAGGTAGGCACGCTGTTTTACTGAACTGCTGGGACCAGGAAGCGACCCAAGACCACGCGCGGCCGGATCAGCGGGAAAAATTAGCCAGTCTCGTGGGCCGTTGTCGCAGTTTCCGGGTCCTAGTTGGTATGTCAGGCCCTCATTTTGGGGCTGTACTTTCAGTGACGGGGGCGACCGTGTCCATTATCGTGCAATGTCCGCACTGTGAGACCAAATTCAATTTGCAGGCAGAATTGGCGGGCAAAATGATCCGCTGCCCCAATCGCGGGTGCAGTCAGATCTTCAGGGCGCAGCCTCTAGGAGCACCGGTGGAACCCGAGCCGCCGCCTCCGGCTCCTGCACCGCGCTCCGAAGCCGCGCCGGCCTCCTCTCTTCCTCCCCAAATCGTCATACCCCGCACGGCCGCACCCTCCCGGACCTCACACTCGCCTGCGGAAGCACCGGCCTCTGCCGTCCCAGCATCCCCGACCACACCGGCGAAAATCCCTGGTCGACGTTCCCCAAAGGAGGCCCCTCCGGCCTCGACTAGTGGGACAACCCCAGCATCGGCCCAGCCTTCCCCCGCATCGGCAGCTTCACCGACGAACCCCTCGGTACCTCCGCCAGCGAAATCCTCGCGCCGACCGGCCGTTCCGACGCCGCCTGTCCCGGCTGCCCCCGTTACTCCTCCTCCACCGCCGGCTGTCCCGCCCTCGTCCGGCAAAGACGAGCCGCCAGCTCCCACTCTCCCTGCACCATCCCCGGCGATCCAGGAGTTCACGTGGTCTGAAGGGATGGATACACCGCGGGGAGACACACCTTTGTCGTTTGTCCTGACAGAACTCCAGGAAACCGCCTCCTCAACGCCACCCCCATCATCTTCGGGGGAAAAAGATTCGCTTCTGTTGCTGCCGGAGCGCCGCCGGCGGCATTGGGCGCCGATTCTGCTCATCGGCCTGTCGATCGCCACGCTGCTTGTGCTTGGCTCGATGGCCTTTTATCTGCTCTACTATCAGGACTTGGCCGAACGGCAGTTGGCAGCGGCTGCGGAAGAGCATTACAAGCAGGGGAACTACAAGGAGGCGGCCAGAGCTTATCGCCAATTGACCGAGGACTATCCGAATAGTGAGGATCACGACAAGTATCGCTTCTTCGCGGAGTTGTCCGAATTGCAAGGAGCGGTACGGGCCGTAACCAACCGCGAAGACTATTCGCCAGCGCTCGAACGCTGGCAAAAGTTTGTCAGCGAGCAGAAAGATTCCCCTTGGGCGAAGCCCGGCTCCGGCTATGGCCACGATATTTTCGAGGCCGGGAAAAAACTCTGCGAGGACATGGTGGCTTATGCCGATGGGCAATTGGAAAAGTTCCGTAGCGATCGTTCTGGTCAGGCGGCATTGGAAGAAAAGGTCCGTGCCACGGTGCAAGCGGGGAAAGAGCTGCTCAAGAGTCTGGAACCATTCCGTGCCGCTGACGATCCACCGCTGGACAAATGGCAGCAAGAGTGGACGCGCCTGGAAGGGGAATTGCAAAAGGAACAATCGCGGCGGCAAGCGCTGGCTCAAGCCCGGCAGCATCTGGCCAGCATCACGGATGCGCGGATCGCGCTCGCCGAGAACGAGCTGGCTGCCGCGGGTTGGCTAGCCGATCCGGAAGCCCAGGCGTTGCTGAAGGAGGCACGCGCTCGGCTTCGCGCCATGATCCGTTACGAGTTGGACCCGGCCGCCCCTCAAGCCGCACCGGCCAGCCCAGCGCGCACCATTTTCTGTAGTGCTGCCCTGAGTCCTGCCGCCCCCCGCGCTGCCTCGCACCATCCTGATGCCCCCCCGACCATCTTCCCGATTGTGGCCCGCGGCATCCTCTACGCCTTGGATGAGGAGTCCGGGAACCTGCTCTGGGCCATGCGGGTCGGTGCGGACGTCACCTTTCCTCCGGCGCTGGCCCGCCTCACCCTGCCCGAAGGAATCAGCGAAGTGCTCTTCTGTGCTCACCATGCCGAGCGGCAGTATGGAGTCGTGGCTTGCCTGTTACGCAACGGTTCGCTCCGCTGGTATCAACCGCTGCCGGCTCCCGTGGCTGCCCCGCCGGTGGTGATGGGGAGCCGAGCTTACGTGCCGCTGCGGGACGAATGGGGAACAATTTATGAGTTCGACGCTATCGACGGGACGCGTCGAGGGCGCATCCGTCTGGGCCAGCCCATTGCCCATCTAGCGGTAGAACCTAAGGGTCGCTATCTCTTCGCTGCTGCCGAGGCTCGTCGCGTCTTTGTGCTGGACGGTAATGCCCGCGATGACGAAGACAATCTCTTGCCCCTGCGGTGCGTGCAGGTGTTGCATACCGGTCATGAGCCAGGCACCCTGCGAGTCCCCCCTTTGATCCTGGAAGCGGCCGCCTTGCCCCCTGCCGTCCCCGAACAGCGCCTGCTCCTGTGTCAAGCCGATGGGGCACGCAGCATGAAGCTACGCCTCTTTTCGCTCCCGCCGCTCGCTGCCGGCCCCTCCAGCGATGCCCCTCCGCCGGAAGTCCAACCCGCCGCTATGGAGTATTCCTTGGAAGGCTGGGCTTACTTCCCCCCCGTCAGCGACGGGGAGCGGCTGGCAGTTGTCACAGATGCTGGGCGCCTGCGGCTCTTTGCCCTCAATCCCGCGGGTGGTCCGGACCCGCCGCTATCTCCGTTGCCGGATCGCCTGGCCCTCCAGATGCCCCCGGACTCTTCCGCCTTGCCGCTACCGGCTGCCGTCCTACCCGCGGAGGAAGGCGCCTTCATCGTGCTGGCCCGCTCCGCCTTGCAGAAATACCGCTTGGGCATCCACCCGCAGCGAGGATTGGACATCGTGCCCATGCATCCCCCCCGTCCAATCGGCGTCCCCTTGCATCAGCCGTGGCTCAGCCCCCAGCGGGATACAGCCGGCCTGGCCTTGCGCTGGGTTGATCCACCGGCTGACCAGGCCGCCCTCGTGGCGCTCAAAGACGGCTCCATCCTCTGGCGCCGCCAACTCGGCGTGGCCCAGGCCGCCGCACCGATCGTGCAAGGGGATGTGGTCCTGCTCTTGGGACAGGATGGCAGCATCTACGCCCTTCACAACCACCTGCTCAACAACCCCTCCGCTACTCTCCTCGCCGGGGCCGATCAGCTCCTCGCGCCTCTCCCACTTCAGCGGGCGGGAGTGACGCAATTCGCCACTTCGGCCGACCGCTCCCTTACTGCTGTGGTAACGCCTTACGAGGAAGTCGAGCGGGATCGCCGACAGTTGCGCTTGCTCATTCGGCTGATCCATGACGGCAAAATGGCCCACGATGGACATGTCACCGTTCCGGCTCTGTTGGCAGGACCCCCCGCCTTCCTGGATCAGACCTTGCTGCTTCCCCTGGCGGATGGGCTGATCTACCGCCACCTTCCCGGCCAAGGTCTGGCTTCGCCCGATCGGCTCGAACCAGGTCCGCTCTGGCGGATCGAACGCCGGGAAGGCGCCGCCTCTACGGCTCTGCTATGCCCGATAGGCAAGGACAGTTTCCTGAGCAGCGACGGCAGCCGGACCCTCAAACGCTGGCTCTGGCCCGCTGGCAATCGCTGGAACGACGGCGGCGAGTGGACCCTACGCGAGCGACCCGTGGTTCCACCCTTACCCCTGTTCCGCAACGACGGCTCCGCCTCCCACTTCCTGCTCGCCGATACGACGGGCAACGTGTGGCTTTACGCCGCCAACCGGATCGACGCACCCCAGCGCCGCTGGCGGCCTGGCAGTGCCTTGCCCCTCGGTCAACCCACCTCAGCCTTCAGCCTGACCACGGATGCTCAAGGACGATGGCGTGTCACCTACACGGTCGCAAACCGCCTGGTGGTCTGCCTGGACCCCCTCCAGGATGCCCCGCTCTGGGTATATCGGCCCGCAGAAGAACACACCGCCGCGCTGGTCGGACCGCCTTTGCCCTTGCCCGACGGCGATTGGTTGACGGTCGATCTATCCGGGCGTATCACTCGGCTTGCGGGTAAAACGGGCCAAGCCCTCGCAACTTCCCAACTCCACCTGCCTGGCATCTTCCCGGTCGCTGCCCCCTGCCTCACGCCGGGCCAGGATGTTCTTCTGCCGCTATCAGACGGCTCCTTCGTGCTGCACCCCTTGCCCGCTCCCCCAGCCAAAACGCCGACACCCTGAACCGGCCTCCGGATTCCACCAGGTCATCTTTCCGCCGAGTCCAGGGACAACTTCGTTCGGGCGGACAACTTCGTTCGGGCGGATCACATCGGCAAAATGAGCGCTTGGAAACAGAATAATCCGTTGGAAAAGCGAGGCGCGTTGCCTTGAGAGGAACGCGTTTCTCCGCACCAGCTAGCCTAGCGCTTCTCCGTCTCGGAAAACCGGGCCACGTAATCCTGGATGCGCTTCTCCAACGCCGCGAGATTCGCACCGATCTGTTTGATCTGCTCGATGTCCTTCCGATCCTGTTCGCGGTTGGGGTCCAGGGCATCGTGGAGTTCGTTGAGTTTAACCACGGCGGTGTTGAAATGGTGGAGCAGTTTACGCAGGGTGTAGTGATCGCTGTGTTTCATGCATTCTTCGACGGCGGTGCCTAAGGGAGCCAGGCTATCCCGGAAGTCGGCTACGGTGGCCACCCCCGGCCAAGTCTTGAGCAGATAGTCGCGGGCTTTGGCATGCTCTGGACTTTTCGGCTGCCACTCCTGCCGCAATTTATCCCGCCGGCTACGCACATCGGCATTGTTGGGGACGAGGGTCAACAACTGGTCGTAAGCATTGAGGGCTTCTTCGACATCGCCCCGACCCAGAAGGATGGTGATCCGCGCCGCCAGAGCCTGAGCTTGGACATCGCGGGCGAGCGCCTTGGGGTCGTTCTCCTGAGCGACGACCGCCTCCAACGTCTTGATGTGCTTGCCGAGTTCATCGTTGGCCTTGTTCAGAGCGGCCAGATGCTGCTCGACCGTGGCGACCAAGCGGCGGGCCTCAGCGGATTTATCCAGTTGTTCCCGCCAGCGCTCCAGCTCTTCCGCGATGCTCTGGGCGGCCAGCCGCGCATTGCGATACCCCGCTTGGGCACGGACCAGGGCCTCGGCGTTCTTCTCCTTTTTGATCAACTCGCTGACCGCCTGGAAGCAGATGGTCTGAGCATTGCGGGCATCGGCCACTCGGTTCGCTAAGGCGACCACGGCTTGCAGGACCGCCGCGGCTTCCACCCGCTTCGGGTCCGTCTCGAAAGGCAAGGTGACCACTTCGTCCGTAAGTATTGGCACGGGGAACTGACTGCCCGTCCCTGGACCGACGGAAATGACCACACAGGCCAGATGGGCATACGGCCGTTGCGAGCGGAACAGACCATCCTGGAACAGGAAGGTGTCCCGCGGGGCTGGCGGCGCTTGAAAGCCGGACTCATGGGCGCGCACCGTGATCTGCCCGCCCAGCCGCGGCCCGGTCCCTTCGCCGCTGACCAAGCGGATTGTCAAGGGTCCCTCGCGCGTGCCGAGTTTGAGGCAGCGATACCCCAAGGCCCGTCCCGTCGGCAAGGGGGTGCGATAGGCGCTGAGCACCGTACAGGTCAAGCGACCATCCCGGCCGATCTGGTTCACCCGCAAGCAGGTGTACGCACGGGGGCTAGCCGTAAGGCTGACCGGCTGGGGAGAGGTCGGCGCAATCAGCTTACCGGTGGCCGTTCGCAGCGGCGGAGGCGCGGAACGCTCCGTCGGAAACACCTGGGCCACAGCGAACACATCTCCCACTTTGACCCAGCGCTCCCAACCGCCCAACTGCCCCCCGCGTACGAGGACCGTGACGGTGCCGCCTCCCCCTTCTTCCACCTTCTCGATTGTCCCGCACAAGCCGAAGTCCTGCTCCAGCAATAAGCCGGCAGCGCGCCCCAGCCATTCCGCCGCCGGCACGCGCTGCTGGCGGAGCGGTGACACCAACCCGGTGAAGCCGTCATGCTGCCGCGCTCGCAGAAAATACATCCCATCCTGGTAATCGATCCGCACAAAGTGCGTCTTGATCCCGGTCAATTCCCGTGCCGCTTCCAAACCGGCAAAACCTTTGTCCTCATACTGCTGCCAGAGAGGCTCCCACTTCTCCCGCGGGGTCTGGGCCAGATCGACCACCTCGACCGTTCCCAAAGGTCCCAACGCCGGTTGCAAGGCGGCCAACACATCTCTCTCGAATTGTTGCCGCACGCCTGGCCCCAACGCCGGATGCTCGGCAGCGTCCAAAACCACCCGCCACAAGTACGGCGTCTTGATCTCCGCCTCCAGTGCTTGGCCAGAACTGCGGCCTGACCATCCCACTGCCACTGCCACCACCGCTGCCAGAACTGCCCCCGCAGCCCGCCAATCCCTCATGATCTCACCTCCGCGGATGCTCCCTGCCTTTGCAGACCGAACCACCTAAGGCTCTAGAACAAGTTTCAGGCGTGCTCTTTGCCTCGGCTGCTGTCCATCTTATCGCCTTCCCGGATTCCTCGCTGGGACTTCGTTTCTGCAATCGGCTGAATCGATCCGCTTCTTCGAGTTCGCCTCACCCCTGGAGCTTATCCTTTCGCCATAATGGTACCAACAGAGCCAGTGCGGCGCAGTTATATTCTCGACGATCTTGCGATGACGCAGTTACATTCTCGACGATTCTTGCGATCCGGTTTGTTTCTGGGAAAAGCCAGGAGATCGGCCTATGCTTCCTGTTCTGCGATGCAGCCGTTTCTGGGTCCTGCTCTTAGGACTGGTAGGGCTGGGTTACGGAGCGACAACGGGGCAGGAAAAAGCGGTCCTTCATCCCAAGCCCGTGACTCCGCCCACCGGAGCTGTGCGCGTGCGCATCCCCCTGACCGATGAGAAGACAGGATTCTGTCACTTCTCCGCGCTCCTGCCGCGGCCCAAGAGTTCCGGGGCATCAACGCCCCCCTCCGATTCCCCCCAGGCCGAGAAGGGCGAGCCAGGACATATACCGATCACCGTGATTTACGAAGCCCGTCCGGGACGGTCGATCGTCAGTGTGAAAAAGTGGCGGAAATGGGGCTTCGATCCCCCCCCTCCCGGCAAAAAGGCCATCCTGCCCGAACTGTTCATTCCCGCGGTCCAACTGTTGCCAGTGCGCCAGCCGAGTCCAGACGTGTGGATCCGTTTGACCCAGATTCCCGTAGAACTGGTCGATCTGCCGGGCGATGCGGAAGCGATCCTAGGTAGTGACATGTTGCTGTCGGTGAGCGACCTGACGCGTCAGGCAGAACAGCGCTGGCAGCCGCACCTGCACCTGGGGGACCTGTGTCTGGACCTCACCGTCCCGATCGGTCAGGTCCGCTATCGAGAGATGCAAACGGTGCGCCGCGCCGGCAAGGTCACGCCTGGCCTAGAAAAATATCCGGCCGTGGCCGCTGTGATCTCCCCGAAAGGTCTGCCGATCTTCACCTATGTCGCCCTCAACGGCAAGAGCCGTTATTCCCTGCCGGATGGGCAGCTCATGCCGGTGCGAGGCGTCGTCGCTTCGGTCCTTCATTGCCCCGGTGGCATCGCCATGACACTGGGAACCGCCCGTGGTTGCGGCTTGGACATCCAGCCCAACAAAGTTCCCGGTTTAGGCACCAGCTTCAAAACGACCCTCGCCAAAGCCCATGTCCAGGAGCTGCGCCTGGAAGTTTTCCTGGCCCCCGATTACACCACCCGCCGCGATCTCCTCCTCAAGGACCTGGATGTCTGGGTCGATCTCTATGATTCCGACCATCTCGTTTGGTTCGGCCCGCAATTCTGGCGTCAGCACTTCGTCGATCCCGTCTATGCCTGCGGCCCGGACCGAACGTGGAAGCTCTACGGCCGCGTCGCTCCCGACCTGCTCGCCGATCCCAAAACACGCCCGGAAAACCTGAATAAGTAGACTCAGCAGTCAGTCCGTGAACCGTTCATCGAGGGGGATCGAAGGCGAGGACAGTCCAAAGGCCTTTCCCCTGGCTGCAAGGGGGTGATGCCGTGGGGACAGCGCAGGCGGGAGGGGACTCCGGCAGGCCGCAGGGATCGTCTCTGGAAAACCTCCTCGGCTGGTAGACACAGCACCGATTTCGGATCGCTCCTTTTCGGCTCCGGGATCTCGGCTATCTAGGATCGCTTTCTTTGCACGGAAGTCTGGAGGAATCAGAGGCGGACGCGGGCCAGATAGATGCTGCTCTTGCCTTCGTGCGAGCTGTAGTAGCTGATCCACAACTCTTCGTTGTGCCAGACCAGGCCGGGATAGCTAGTATCTCCCCCGGAAGGGAGTGTCAGTACTGGCTGGAGTTTCCCCGCCTGGACATCCAACTGGGCGAGGATCGTCGTGGGTTTGCCTTGCTCGATGCGCCGCCCGCAGGCCCACCATCGGCCATCCGGCAGACGGATGAGATGGGGACCGCCGAAGTACATGCCCAGGTCCCGCCACTGCCAGCGCGTGTAGGGTGGTTGGCTCGCGCCGAGCAGGGCCGTATTGGGGGAACCATCGCGGCGTTGCAGACAGAATAACGTTTCTCCCTGGAAGACGAGACTCGCCTCGGTGCAATTCGGCGGCTCGAACTCGCTCACCTTGTCCCAAGCCCGCCCAT
>Ga0101943_1000748_pt1 | contig 40962 bp, 40 predicted proteins | sample DewCreD2012metaG_5_FD_75244 | JGI IMG/M metagenome (GOLD analysis project Ga0101943, IMG submission 75244) | Hot spring sediment bacterial and archeal communities from British Columbia, Canada, to study Microbial Dark Matter (Phase II) - Dewar... ... | reverse complement strand
CAGGTCGAGGAGATCCTCGGCTGGAGCGTCGAGCGCTGGCGCGCCGACCCCGAGCTGTGGGTCCGCCAGCTGCACCCCGAGGACCGGGACCGGGTCCTCGCCGAGCACCGTGAGAGCAACCTCACCGGCGCCCCGTTCCGGAGCGAGTACCGGATGATCGCCCGGGACGGACGGGTCGTCTGGTTCCGCGACGAGGCCGTCCTCGTCCGGGACGAGCGGGGGATGCCCGCTTACTGGCGCGGGGTGATGCTCGACATCTCCGAGCAGAAGCGGGCCGAGGAACGGCTGCGGGAGAGCCTCGCGGTCCTCCGCGACGCGATGATGGAGCGCCGCCGCCTGATGGCCCGCCTGGAGCGGGCCCAGGACGAGGAGCGGCGGCGGATCGCCGCCGACATCCACGACGACCCGATCCAGGCGATGACGGCGGCCGACGTCCACCTCCAGGCGTTGATCGCCGGGGAGGACGACGCTCGCCGTCGCCGCGAGCTGGAGGAGGTCCGCGCCGCCGTCTCCGAGGCGATCGAGCGGTTGCGCCACCTCCTGTTCGAGCTGCGCCCGCCCTCGCTCGAGGGCGGGCTCGCCCCGGCCCTCCGGACGTACCTGGAGCGGGTCGGGGCGGCCGCGGGCTTCCGAGCCGAGCTGGCCGACGCGCTCGAGCGCGAGCCGCCGGCGGAGGTCGCGGCCACCGCGTTCCGGATCGCCCGGGAGGCGGTGGCCAACGCCCGCAAGCACGCCGGGGCCCGGGCGGTCCGGGTGGAGCTGCGGACCGCGGAGGGCGGGGTCTCCCTCCGCGTCTCGGACGACGGCCGGGGGTTCGACCCCTCGCTGATCGCCCGCCCGGAGCCCGGCCACCTCGGCCTGCAGGCGATGCTCGAGCGGGCCGAGCTCGCCGGCGGGTGGTGCCGGATCGACACCGCGCCGGGGCGGGGCACGACCGTCGAGTGCTGGCTGCCGGCGAACGGGACCCTCGCTCCCTGACCGCCCGCATCGGCCGTCCGCTCGCCCCGGGGGCCACCGTCCCGTCGGGACCGTGCCGGGCGGCCGGGCGGCCGATCGCCGCGCGCGCTACGCTTCCGCCGGGAGGTGATCGCGATGGCCTCCGTGACCGACCTGCTCGGGAAGCGAGGGGTCCCCTTCGAGTCCATCCCGCACGAGACCACCTACACCTCGATCGAGGAGGCCCGCGCCCTCGGGATCGCCGCGGACGAGGTGGTGAAGGCCGTCGTGCTCGTGACCGCGGAGGGGCACGCCCTCGCGGTGGTCCCGGCGTCCCGCCGGCTGGACATGCGCCTGGTGCACGACGCGCTGGGCGACAAGCACGCGCGCCTGGCGACGGAGGAGGAGCTCGAGCGCGACTTCCCCGAGATCGAGCTGGGCGCCATGCCGCCGCTCGGCTCGCTCGTCGGGGCCCGGACCCTCGTGGACCCCGAGGTCCTCCAGCACGCCGAGGTCGTGTTCGCCGCCGGGAAGCGGACCGAGTCCGTGAAGGTCCGCACGGCCGACCTGTTCCGGGACGAGCCCCACACCGTCGCCCCCCTGACCCGCCACCCGGAGGAGGAGATCTGAGCGAGGCGAGGACGGCCCGCGCGGGCGAGCCGGCGGAGCTGCTCGCCGAGGGGCGCGCGTTCGCGGACCTCTCCGCGTGGCGGAAGGTCGCGGTGGAGGGCTCCGACGCCCTCCGCTGGCTCGACGCGCTCCTCACCGCCGACCTGGAGGACCTGGCGCCGGGCCGGGCGCGGCGGGCGCTCCTCCTCTCGCCCACCGGTGGTGTCCGGGCGGCCCTCACGGTGGCGCGGCCCGGGGGTTCGCTCCTGATCCTCCAGGACCCGGCCCAGCCTCGTCCCGTGCTCGAGCTGCTCGCGCCCTACGTCCTCTCCTCGGACGTCCGCCTGGAGGACCGCACCGGGGAGCTCGCGCTCCTCGCGTTCCCGGGCCGGGAGGTGCCGCCGGATGCCCCGGGGGGCGCGACCTCGGCGCCCTCCGCCCTCGGAGAGGGGGTCGATGTCCTCTGCCGGGCCGGGGATCGGGCGCGCCTCCTCGACGCGGTCCGCGGGGCCTTCGAGGAGGCCTCCGGGGAGGACGTGGAGGCCTGGCGCGTCGCCCGGGGGATCCCGCGGTTCGGGGTGGACGGGCAGGAGGGGGACCTCCCGATGGAGTGCGGCCTGGAGGATGCGGTCTCCTTCGGCAAGGGCTGCTTCCTCGGTCAGGAGGCCGTGGCCAAGGTCCGGAACCTCGGCCACCCGCGGAGGGTCCTGCTCCACCTCGTGGCCCCCGACCCGGTCCGGGTGGGGGAGCCGATCCTGGCCGAGGGCCGCGAGGCGGGTTGGGTGACGAGCGCCGCCCCCCTCGGGGGCCGGTGGTTCGCGCTCGCCAGGGTGCGCTGGGAGGCGAGGGGCGCGGTGCTCCGGACGGCTTCCGGCGTCGAGCTCGTCCCCGCCGGCTGACGCGCCGGGTCAGCCCGTCGGCAGGAGCGCGAGCCCCTCGGCGCGGCTCCGGGGGTCGAGGCGGAGCCCCAGCTCCATGGCGATCTCGAGGGCCCGGAGGTACTCGTCGCGGTACAGGCGCCGGGCGATCTCGGGGTAGTCGTCGCCGCGGACCACGAGCCCGGCCGGGTGGTACTGGGCCATGAGGTTCACGTAGGTCTCGGGCCCCAGCTCCTCGGCCACCCAGCGGAGGACCGCTTCCGTCTCCTCGAGCATCCCCGGCATCACGAGGTGGCGGAGGAGCACGCCCCGCACCGCGAGCCCCCGCTCGTCGAACGTGAGGTAGCCGACCTGCCGGTGCATCTCTCGGATCGTGCGCCGGGCGACCTCGCCGTAGTCGGGTCGGCGGAGGTAGCGGCGGGCGGCCTCCGTCGAGAGCACCTTGAGGTCCGGCATGTAGATGGAGACGATGCCCTCCATCAGCCGGAGCGAGTCCAGCGAGTCGTAGCTGCTCGTGTTGTAGACGATCGGGAGGCGGAGGCCGCGCTCCGCCGCGATCGGCATCGCCTCCAGGATCTCGGGGACGACGTGCTCGGGCGTCACCCAGTTGACGTTGTGGCAACCCCCGGCCTGGAGCTCGAGCATCATCCCCGCCAGGCGCTCGGGCGTGACGACCTCCCCCTGGACGTTCCAGGAGATGTCCCAGTTCTGGCAGAAGACGCAGCGGAGGTTGCAGCCGCTGAAGAAGATCGTCCCCGAGCCGTTCCAGCCCCGCAGGCAGTCCTCCTCGCCGAAGTGGTGGAAGTAGGACGCCACGACGGCCCGCCGCCCGATCCCGCACAGGGCCCGCCGGTCGGCGAGCCGGTCGACCTTGCAGCCCCGCGGGCAGACCCGGCAGGTCGGGCCGAGGAGCGCGAGCCCCTCCCGCGCCCGCCGCTCGAGCTCGCCCGTCCGGTGGAGCTCGACGTAGGTCGGCTCCGGCCCGTGGGGCACGGGATCCACGTCGTCGATCTGGGTACGCAGCCAGCGCACGTGCACGACACCCCTCGCCCGCGATGCTACGACCGCCCGCCGCGCTCCGCGAGGAGGTCCCCGGGTCCCGCGGCGAGCAGCGCCCGGAACCTCCGGGCGTCCTCGAGCATCGAGACGTTGTTGAACATCGCCCAGACCTCCCGGGCGCCCGCGCCGAGGGCGGCCAGGCAGCGGCGGCGAAGCTCCGCGAGGTCGTCGTCGGTGTAGCGGTACCGGTACCCGCCCTTGCCGTGGAGGCGGTAGTAGGCGAGCGGTCCCGGGACCTCCCGCGCGACGAAGGGGTCGACGCAGTGGACGAGGTCGAGCTCCCGGCAGAGTTCCTCGACGAGCCGGAGGGGCCAGGCCCCGCGGGGCTCCCAGGCCAGGACGACGCCGTCCCGCGGCGCGGCCGAGCAGAACGCCCGCAGGTCCGCGACGTGGGGATCGGTCGGCGTGAAGCTCGCCGGGCACTGGAGCACGACCACCTCGGCCCCGAGCTCCCGGGCCACCTCGAGCGTCCGCCGCCAGGCCTCGCGGACCTCCGCGGTGGGGCGGAACCACCCGAAGGCGTCGGGCGGGCCGGGCAGGGGCTCCCGCAGCCTCCGGTAGGTCGGGCTCGAGGGCGGATGCGTGATGAGCTGCCAGGCCTTCATCGCGAAGCGGAACCCCGGCGGGGCCTCCTCGCGCCACCGGCGCGCGGTCCCGGGGCGGGGGAGCTGGTAGAAGGTCTGCTGTACCTCGACCACCGGGAACTCCGCCTGGTAGCGGGCCCGCGCGACGGGGAAGCCGCAGCAGCCGACCAGCACGCGTCCCACGGGCGTGAGTGTGGCACCGGCCCCGGCGCGCGCGCGACGCGGGCGGAACCGATAGGATGCCGCCGTGACCACGGTCGTCCTCCGCGCGCCGCTCCGGGACCTGGCCGGCGGGCAGGCCGAGGTCGAGGCGGAGGGGACGACCGTCGTCGAGGTCCTGCGCTCCCTCGGCTCGGCGCGCCCGGCCCTCGCCGGCTGGATCCTGGACGAGCGGGGGAGGGTCCGGGAGCACCTCGCGCTGTTCGTGAACGGCGAGCGGGCGGATGCCGAGGCGCCGGTGGGTCCGGGCGACCGGATCCACGTCCTCCCCTCGATCTCGGGTGGGGCGGGTGGGGCCCGGGGTGAGGCCGGCCGGGCGTCGGACCGGGGCGGCCGGGCGTCGGACCGGGGCGGCCGGGCGTCGGGGGACGCCGACGCGGTGGAGCTCCTGGTGGGGACCAGGAAGGGGCTCGTGGTCCTCCGAGGGCCGAGGGACGGAGAGATGGAGGTGGCGGCCCGGGCCTTCGCCGGCACCCCCGTGGAGTACGCGATCCGCGACCGGCGGACCGGGACGTACCTCGCCTCGGTCACCTCCGCCCGCTACGGGCCGCGGGTCCACCTGGCGGACGACCCGGCCGCGGGGTGGGAGCCCGCGTCGGGCCCGGCCTTCCCCGCCGAGGCCGACGCGGCCGTCGAGCGCGTGTGGACGATCGAGCCGGGGGAGGAGGAGGGCGTGGTGTTCGCGGGGGTCGCGCCCGCCGCCCTCTTCCGGAGCGAGGACGGCGGACGGAGCTGGGCGCTCGTCCCGGGCCTGTGGGACCAGCCGACCAGGGCCGCCTGGCAGCCGGGCGCGGGCGGGCTGTGCCTCCACTCCGTCGCGACCTGGCCGGGGGACCCCTCGCGCCTGGCGGTGGGGATCTCGGCCGCGGGCGTGTGGCTCACCGAGGACGGCGGGGAGACGTGGCGGCGCGGGAACCGGGGGCTCGTCGCGCGCTACCTCCCCGAGGAGGCCCGGGAGAGCGCGGTGGACCTGTGCGTCCACGACCTCCAGCGCTCGCCGGTGGAGCCCACCCGCCTGTACCTGCAGTTCCACGGCGGCGTCTACCGCTCCGACGACGCCGGCGAGACCTGGGAGGAGATCGGCGGCGGGCTCCCCTCCGACTTCGGCTTCCCGATCGTCGTGGACCCCCGCGATCCCGCTCGGGCGTTCGTGATCCCCCTCGTCGCGGACGAGGACCGGGTGACCCCGGGGGGGAGGGTGCGGGTGTACGGCACGGCCGACCGCGGCGCGACGTGGGAGGCCCTCGCGGACGGGCTCCCGCAGCGGGACGCCTACCTCACCGTGCTCCGGAAGGCCTTCTGCCACGACGGGCGGGACCCCCTCGGGCTGTACTTCGGGGCCACCTCGGGGGAGGTGTTCGGCTCGGCCGACGGGGGCCGGACCTGGCGGACGCTCGCCCGCCGCCTCCCGCCGGTGCTCTCCGTCCGCGCCGCCTGACGGCCCTCCCGGCTGGTCCGATCCCCACCGGCACGTGGACGCCAGGGGCCCGCGACCCCCTTCAGGCGCGCGTCCCCCAGGGGAGCGGGGCACCGGGCTCGATGCGGTCGAGGTGACGGAGGAGCCGCCACGCTCCCTCCTCCGAGGTCGTGAGGTACGGGTCGGAGGGATCCTCCCGGTGCTGGCGCGCGGCGATCGCGACGCTCGTGGCGAGCCGGAGGCGGATCAGGTGGAGCAGCGCCTCGCGCTCCGGTTCCTCGAGGGGGAAGGCCTCTTCGTAGCCGGAGACGACCTGGGCGGCGGCCTCGAGCGGGGCCCCTTCCCCGAGCATCGCGTAGGCGCAGGCCACGGCGGCGTCGTTCACGACCCAGGTCCGAACGAGGTCGCCCAGATCGAGGAGCCCCACGACCCGTGCGCCGGCCTCGTCCACCAGCACGTTGTGGTCGTTGGCGTCGTCGTGGACCACGCCGGTGCGGGCCAGGGCCAGGCGCGGGAGGGCCTCGCGGCGGAACCGGGCGAGGGTCCGGAGGACCAGCTCCCTCGGCTCCCCCTCCGGCAGGTCGGGCGCGCAGGACCCGATGACCCGGCGCGCGTGGCGGGGGTCCCAGTGGAGGTACCGTCGGTCGGCGGGGTGGGCGAAGCCCTCGAGCGCCGCCGTGGCCCGGCCCGCCACGCGCCCCACGTCGCGGAGGAGCTCCGGGGGGCGCGTCCGCACCTCCGCCATCGGCCTGCCGGGGAGGTACGTGAACAGCCGGACCAGGTGCCCGCGCTCCTCGACCACCTCCCGCCCGTCGCGCGCGGGGACGACGGCCTGGACCGGCACGCCCGCGGCCCGGAGGCGCTCGGCGGCCCGGTGCTGGAGATCCAGCACCACGGGATCCTCCCGGGCGTTGGCGATCTTCAGGACGTAGCGGGGGACCCCCTCCACCCGGACCAGGAAGTTCCGGTCGCGCTCGGAGGGGAGCGGGTCGAGCTCGGCCTCGAGGTCCCAGCGCCGGGCCAGGATCCCTCGCGCCTCGTCGAGGCCGACCCGGGGCCGGGAACCGACGGGGAGCGGGATGGCGGGCTGCACCGCTGCCCAGCGTACCCGGGTTCCTCACGCGTCGGCCGGCAGGAGCGTGAAGCGGCCGCCGTCGAGAGGGGTCACCGCGCGGAAGGCCCGCTCGTCGAACGTGAGGAGTCGGCGCGTGCGGGATCGGGCGGCGAGCACGACGATGGAAGCGTCGGCCAGGCCGAGCTCGAGATCGCGGTACCGACGGGCGAGGCCGGCCGCGGCGCGGAGCTCGGCGGGGGAGAGCGCCTCGACCCGGAAGGCGCCGGAGGCGAGGTCCTCGAGGAAGGCGAGCTCGGTATCGATCCCGAGCCTCGTGAGGATCAGGGAGTCGGCCTCGGCGGCGGCGAAGGCCGGGACCACGAGCGGCTCCCGCGCGCTGAGCAGGATCTCGGCCACGGCTCCGTGGTCGGGATCGCGCCGGTCGGCCTGGCTGTAGAGCGGGCCGGCGTCGACGATGATGGTCACCGCCGGTGACGGAGCATGGCGGCGAGGAGCTCCTCGGCCCGCCGACCGACCGGCTCGCCGGTGCCCTCGCCGGCGCCCAGGCTCCGGAACCGCCGCGGCCGCCGGGCGGTGACGCGCCGGATCCCCTCCCGGATCAGCTCGGACTGGGATCGGCCGGTCTCGGCGGCCGTCCGGCGCAGGGCCTCGGCCTCCTCGTCCGTCAGGTACTACGCGGCGAACGCCGCGGGTCGAAGGCCGAGCAGCTCCGGCTCACCCGTTCGGCCGGTCGACGATCCGTCGCTCGAGGACCGCGCCCGAGCCGTCGCGCGCGACGAGGGCGTGGACCGGGATGAGATCGTGGTCGACGTCCTCCGTGAGGTCGACCCCCGCCACCTCCGGCGGCAGTACCGCCCACCAGAGGTTCAGCGGGACGCCGATCCCCTCCGGGTGCTCGACGAGGCGTGCGGGCACCGTCCGACCGTCGGCGAGCACGAGGTCGACGCTCGCCACCTCGGCGGCGGCCACGCCCATCGCGATCCGTCGGTCAAGGCCCGCCGAGGACCCGCCCGCGTTGCCCCCCTCCACCCAGTGCAGATGGCCTCCGCCCGCTCCGTACCCGCGGGGCGTGGCCCCGGGGTACCCGTGGACGTCCGTCCCCCATCCGCAGCCGCCCGTCCCGTGCCTGTCCCCGCTTCACTCGTAGAGGAGGAACAGGCACAGCCCCTGGTCGGTCTCGGTCGCGACGATCTGCCAGGCAACGCCCGAGACCCCGGAGGCGATCACCACGTCCGGCGCCTCCGGGACCGGGGCGCCCGGGCCGACGAGGGTCGACATCCAGCTGTCGACGTGGCCCACGATCGCGAACGCAGGGGCTGAGAGGAGGGCCGCCGCGGTCACGGCGATCACGAGCCGACGGGTCCGACGCGTCGACGCCCAGCCTCGCGGGAGCGGATCGGTGGATCCCGAGGACCGCTGGCTAGTGCCCGACACTGGGATCGGCCCGCTCCGCCGGGCCTCCCGGACCACCGCCTCGCACAGAGCCGCAGCGGAACCCAGGGCGAGGCCCACGAGGTCGTCGTCGCGGACCCTGGCCGCTCCGCGGAGGAGCTCGTCGATGCGATCGCTCACGGTCGCGCCTCCGTCGCCGCGCCGGCCCTGCTCGGCCCGAGCACTGCACGTCCGGTCCCCTCGACCGGTTCCGATCTCGGTTCGAGCCGCGAGAGGCGCGCCGCCAGCCGCCGTCTCGCCCTGTGGAGGCGGATCTCGGCCGCGTTCGCGGAGCACTCCAGCACCTGGCTGATCTCCCGGTGGGAGAGTTCTTCCCACACCGCCAGCCGGAGCACCTCGCGGTCCTCCTCGCGGAGCTCACCGAGGGCTCGGAGCACGGCTCGGATCTCCTCCGTCGGGGCTGGACCGGCCAGCGCGGGAAGCGCGGCGATTTCCCGCCCCAGGCGCTCGACGAGGCGGGACCGTCGGCCCTGGGCGCGATGGACGTTGGCCAGCACGCGTCGGGCCGTCCCGTAGAGCCACAGGAGCGCCTCGCGTCCCTCGGGGATCTCGTCGAGGCGGCGCCAGGCGACGAGGAAGGTCTCGGCCACGACGTCGGCGGCGTCCTCGGGCATCTCGACCCGCCGGAGCGCGTACCCAAGGATGCGGTGGTGGTGCGCCTCGTAGATGCCCCTGAACCGCTCCGCGCGGCTCCCCCCATCCGCCACGCGCACCTCCTCCCGTCGCGGGCCCCGACGCTCCGGTGACCCGGTCGTCCGCGCCACTGCCAGACCCTACCCCGGTCTCATGTCCACACGCGGCGACCTGGTTTCGCCCGAGCCGGAGTCGTCGCGCATGACGTGCGGCGGGGATGGTCGCCGGGACTCGCGGAGGCGATGGAACAGGTAAACCTGTTATCATCGCCTCCAGGGAACGGCCGGGAGCCGAGGTCGGATGGAGAGCGCCGTGCAGCGTCCGGGAGCCGTGACCGCCGAGGAGTGCGGGGCGGAGGCCCTCGCCCGGTACTTCCGGGTCCTGGGGGACCCCACCAGGCTCCGGATCGTCGAGGCGCTGCTCGAGGGCGAGCGGTCCGTCTCGGAGCTGGTCGCCCTGGTCGACGCGCCCCAGGGCCGGGTCTCGAACCACCTGGCCTGCCTCCGCTGGTGCCGCGTGGCGGAGGCCGAGCGACGCGGCCGGCGGGTCGTCTACCGGATCGCCGACCCTCGGCTCGGGGACCTTATCCGTGAGGCCCGGTCCCTCGCCGCGAGGGAGGCGGGGCACCTCGCGACCTGCAGGAGGATCGGCCCGGACTGGATCTAGCGGGGAGGTGTCGGAGCTCGTGGGTCGGAGGAGCGGACCTGAGGAGGGGACGAGATGAGGAAGCTCCGCATGGAAGTGGCCGGCATGACCTGCGACACCTGCAACCTCCACGTGGCGAGGGCCCTGGAGCGGGCCGGCGCGCAGGGGGTGATCGCGGACCGGCGGCGGGGGGAGGCGGTCTTCGCGCTCCCCGAGGACGCGGACCTGGGCCGCCTCGCCGAGGCGGTCCGCGACGCGGGGTACGGCCCCGGCCGCGTGGAAACGCTCGAGGCGGGTCCCCCGGGCCCGGCGGCCCGGGAGGCGGCCTACGATCTCCTGATCATCGGGGCTGGCTCGGCGGCCTTCGCCGCCGCCATCCGGGCCCGGGAGCAGGGAGCGCGGGTGGCCATGGTGGAGCATGGCACCGTTGGCGGCACGTGCGTGAACGTGGGGTGCGTGCCGTCGAAGGCCCTCCTCCGGGCGGGCGAGGTCTACCACCAGGCCGCCCACCACGGCTTCGCCGGGGTCGAGACCTCGGCCGGGGCGGTGGACCTCGCCGCCCTCGTCGCCCAGAAGGACGAGCTGGTGGCGACGATGCGCCGCGAGAAGTACCTGGACCTCGTGGATGCCTACGGGTTCGAGCTGATCCCCGGCCACGCCCGGTTCACCGGACCCGACGAGGTGTCGGTCGACGGGCGGACCATCACGGCGGGGGCCTACCTCGTCGCGACCGGCGCCTCCCCCTCGGTCCCCCCGATCGAGGGGCTCGAGGAGGCCGGGTACCTCACCAGCACGACCGCCCTCGACCTGCGGGAGCTCCCCCGCCGCCTGGCCGTGATCGGGGCCAACGCGATCGGGCTGGAGCTGGGCCAGTTCTTCCTCCACCTGGGGACGGAGGTGGTGTTCTACGAGGTCCTGGACCGGATCGCCCCCTTCGAGGAACCCGAGGCCTCCGAGGCCCTCGCCCAGGCCCTCCGGGAGCGGGGGGCCGAGATCCACGCCCCAGCCCGCGTGGTGCGGGTGAGCGCGGAGGGGGGCGGTCGAGTGGTCCACGCCGAGGTCGACGGTGCCCTGCGGACGTTCCCCGTCGACCAGGTCCTCGTGGCCACGGGGCGTACGCCCAACACCCGGGACCTGGGCCTCGAGGAGGCGGGGATCGAGCGGGACCGCCGCGGGGCGATCGTGGTGGACGAGTACCTCAGGACCACGAACCCCAGGGTGTTCGCCGCCGGTGACTGCACCCCGGCGCCCCAGTTCGTCTACGTCTCGGCCTACGAGGGGAACCTGGCCGCCGAGAACGCCCTGAACGGGCCTTCCCGCGTGGTCGACCTCCGCGCCCTGCCGAGGGTGACGTTCACGAGCCCCCAGGTCGCCGCGGCCGGTCTCACCGAGGCCCAGGCCCGCGCCGAGGGCCGGGAGGTGAAGACCTCCGTGCTCCCGCTCTCGGCGGTGCCGCGGGCCACCGTCAACCGGGAGACCCGGGGGGTGATCAAGATGGTCGCCGACGCCGCCACCGACGAGCTGCTCGGGGTCTCGGTGGTGGCCGAGGGGGCGGGGGAGGTGATCCAGGCCGCCGTCTTCGCGATCAAGTTCCGCCTCACCGTCGGCGAGGTGGCGGCCACCTTCCACCCCTACCTCACGGTGGCCGAGGGCCTGAAGCTCGCCGCCCAGACGTTCACGAAGGACGTGGCCAAGCTGTCGTGTTGCGCCGCCTGAGGGGCGGTGGGAGAGGACCGGGCGTTGGACCGCGCGTGCTGCGCTTCGGGTGGCGCTCGGGGGGCGAGGGCCTGGGGCGGAGCCCGTCCCTCCCGTAGGCCCGGTAGACCCGCTCCCACCGGGAGAACGGGGTCCGGGAGATCCCGAGCTCCCGGCACACCCGGGCCACCCGCCCGGCCCGGGGCCCGGGCCCGGAGGATGATCCGCTCCCGCTGACATGCCAGACCCTCTTCGACACGGCGCGCCTCCCGTCGTCTCTGCGGACGGCAGGAGCGTGCGCCGTGTCACCGACATCTCCTGGCCCGTGGAAGGACGCCCAGGTGGTCACCTCTCGTGACTGGTGCTACGGTCTGGTCATGAGGGAGATCTCCGCCGCCAAGTTCAAGGAGCAGTGCCTGGCCATCCTCGATCAGGTCGAGGAGGAGGGCATCGTCATCACCAAGCGGGGCAAGCCCGTGGCCAAGCTCATCCCCATCCGGGCGGCCTCGGCCGAGCTCATCGGGAGCCTGAAGGGCGCGGTCCGGATCAAGGGGGACATCATGTCGACCGGCGTCCGCTGGGATGCTCAACCTTGACACCCACGTCCTCCTCTATGCGGTCACCGACGAGCTGACCGCAGCCGAGCGACGCGTCCTCTCGAGCGAGCCGTGGTCCATCTCGGCCATCGTCCTGTGGGAGATCGCCGAGCTCGCGGAGCTGGGTCGCATCGAGGTCGACCTGGACCACCGACAGGTGCGGCGGACCCTGGGACAGATCCACCTGTGGCCCATCACGCTCGAGATCGCCCGAGCGAGCACGCGCCTGGACGTCCGAGGAGATCCGGCGGAGGAGATCATCGGCGCCACCAGCGTGGTGCACGGCGTCCCGCTCGTGACCAGGGATCGGGCTCTCCGACGGTCCAGGATCGCCCCGCTCGCCCGGTGAGGCCCGGGTCGTCGATGGACCCACCGCGCCTCGCCGTCCCCCGACGGACCCAGGAACCGGCCGGAGTGACCGGGCCTCGGCGAAGGCGCGGGACGGGGGTCAGGGCGCGACGACCGCCACCACGAGCCGGAGCGGCCCGTGGACGCCCCGGACCAGGGTCCGCTCGATGTCGGCGGTCCTCGAAGGGCCCGTGACCAGCACCGCCTGGGACGCGCCCCGGGCGAGGTCGGGCAGCGCCGCGAACAGCCCCTCGAACCCGGGGACGAGCCGCTCCTCGGGCAGGACCGCGACGTGGGTCGGCGGGAGCAGGCTCGCCGCGCGAGGGGCGTCGGGCCCCGCCCTGAGCAGGACCGAGCCGGTGGCCGCCACCCCGAGCGCGGCGCCCGTGATCCCGAGCTCCGCCCGGGCGGCCGCCGCGCGCGTGGGCTCGAGGACGCGGCAGCCCGCCCGGCGCAGCCCGTCCTCGACCCGTCCCAGGAACGGCCCGAGGTCGGGGGTCACCACCGCCGTCCGGGCGCCCGCGGCGAGCTCCGCGACGGCGTCGGCCAGCGCGAAGCTCGGGAGCCGTCGCGCCTCGCCGCCGGCGGCCGCGAGCTCCTCGGCGAACCGCTCGAACAGGCGGCCGTCGCCCGAGGCGAAGGTCGGGGGGAGCGCCTCCGGGAGCGGCGGCGCGGGCAGGTCGACGAGTGCGGCCCGGACCCTCGCGAGGAACGCCTCACGCTCCACCCTTCACCCCTCCCCGCCGCCACCGTTCCCGGAACGTGCGCCGCGCCACGGGCGGGAGGTCGCGCCCCCGGGTCCAACGGGAGAGGGGGAACGGCGCCCGCGGGATCCGGCCCGCCCGGACGAACGGCCGCTGCGCGAAGCGGGCCAGGCGAGCCAGCAGCCCGTAGGAGCCCGGGCTCGCCCAGGCCCGGGCCCACCACCGGAACGCGCGCCGCTCGAGGCCGGCGGCCCGAGCCCGGGCGACGTCGGCGCGGAGGGCGACGAGGTGCTCGTGGAGGGGGATCCGGACCGGGCAGACCTCGGTGCACGCGCCGCAGAGCGAGGAGGCCCACGGCAGGTCGCCCGCGCGATCGAACCCCTCCAGGAGCGGCGCGAGTACGGCCCCGATCGGGCCGCCGTAGGGGGACCCGTAGGCCAGGCCCCCCACCTGCCGGAAGACGGGGCAGACGTTGAGGCAGGCGCCGCAGCGGATGCAGTGGAGGATCGACCGGTAGCGCGTGCGGAGGATCCGCGAGCGGCCGTTGTCGAGGACGACCACGTGGAGCTCCTCGGGCCCGTCCGGCTCCTCAGGCCCCCGCGGCCCGTTCACCACGTTCACGTAGGTCGTGACCCGCTGGCCCGTGGCGCTCCCGGTGAGGAGGGGGAGGAGCACCGCGAGCTCCCGGAACGAGGGCACGACCCGCTCCATCCCCATGAGCGCCACGTGGACCGGGGGGAGCGAGGAACACATCCGCCCGTTGCCCTCGTTGGTCACGATCACGATGGAGCCGGTCTCGGCCACCGCGAAGTTCACCCCGGTGATCCCGAGGTCGGCGGCGAGGAACCGTTCGCGGAGGACCTCCCGGGCGAACCGGGTGAGGTGGGCGGGGTCCTCGTCCGGGAGCTCGGCCCGGTACGCCCGGGCGAAGAGGTCGCGGACCTCGGCCCGGGAGCGGTGGACCGCGGGGACCGTGATGTGGGCCGGGGGCTCCCCCGCGAGCTGCTGGATGTGCTCCCCGAGGTCGGTCTCGACGACCTCCACCCCCGCCTCCTCGAGGGCGCGGTTCAGCCCGACCTCCTCCGAGATCATCGACTTCCCCTTCACCGCGAGGCGCACCCCTCGGCGGCGGGCTACCTCGAGCACGTAGGCCACGGCCTCCCCGGCGTCGGCGGCGAAGAACACCCGGGTCCCCCGGGCCTCGGCCCGCTCGGCCCACCGCGCGAGGTGGCGGTCGAGCCGGGCCACCGTGTGCGCGCGGATCGCCTCGCCGGCCGCCCGGAGCGCCCCGAGGTCGACGCCCTCGAAGGCCCGCTGCCGCAGCACGGCGCTCCGGTCCATCGCCGCGGCCAGGTTCCGGCGGACCTCGGGACGGGCCAGGAGGGCCCGGGCCCGAGCCTCGAACGTCCGACCGACCGGACCGCCCGTCCCCGCCGCAGCGAACGACCCCCGGTTCATGCCAGCCTCCTCGCCAGGGCCAGGAGGACCGCGAGGTGGAGGAAGCGAACCCGCGAACCCCGCCGGGACGCGCGGCCCCCGAGGTGGAGGAGACAGCCGGGGTCGCCCGCCGCCACCACCTCGGCCTCCGCGGCCTCGAGCCGGGCGATCTCGTCGTCGGCGATCGCCTCGGCGAGCTGGGGGAAGCGGAGCGAGAACGTGCCACCGAAGCCACAGCACGCCACGGGCGGGTCGATCTCCACGAGCTCGACCCCCTCGATGCCCGCGAGCAGCCGCCGAGCCTGCCTCCCGAGGCCCAGCTCCCGCAGCCCGTGGCACCCGTCGTGGTAGGCGACCCGGGCCTCGAACCTCCCCCCGGAGCCCTCCGCGCCGAGCACGTCCACGAGGAACGAGGAGAGCTCGTGGGTCCGGGCGGCGAGGGCCCGCGCCCGCCCCTCGTCCCCGGTGCCCGCGAAGAGCCGGGGGTAGGAGGCGCGGACCATGGCCGCGCACGACCCCGAGGGGACGACGACCGCCTCGGCGGCCTCGAAGGCCTGGAGCGCCCCCCGGGCCACTCGCCGGGCCTCCCCCGGGAACCCCGACGTCCACCAGGGTTGGCCGCAGCAGGTCGCGGCCTCCGGCACGTCCACCTGGAGCCCCGCCGCGCGGAGCAGCGAGGCCGAGGCCTCGGCGATCTCAGGGGCCGCGAGGTCCACCAGGCAGGTGGCGAAGAGCGCGACCCGGCGCGGGGGGTCCACCATCGGGCGAAGTTCACCATGCCCCGCGCACCCGCGCCACCAGGGGAGGCGGGTGACCCTTGCGGTGTGCGCTCTGCATAGGCTGCCTCGCCGCCGACCCCGCACCCGTGTTACCGTTCGCGGTCGGGGGACCGCCGTGACCCAGACCGCCTCCGCCGCCAGGGCCCGCCGGGCCGTCGCCCCGGCCGAGGCGGCCCGCGCCCTCCGACAGATGCTCCAGTCCAGGCGCGAGGAGACCCAGGCGCTCTTCTCGATGATCGCCGGGGTCGCCTCCACCCTCTCCCTCCCCGAGCTGCTCCGCTACGTGGTTAAGCTCTGCGCGGAGCTCACCGGCTGCCAGGGCGTCCTGATCTACCTGTGGGACGAGGACCGGGGGCGCCTGGTGGTGCGAGCGGCGATCGAGGGCTACGAGCAGTGGGTGGGGAGGTTCTCGCTCGCCATGGGGGAGGGGCTCACCGGGTGGACGGCCCTCACCCGCCAGCCCGGGATCATCCGGGACAATCCCCTCGCGGATCCCCGGTTCGAGTACGTCCCCGAGCTCAAGGACGACCGGTTCCAGTCCTACCTCACGATCCCCATCGTGGCGCCCGATGGGCGGCTCCTCGGCGTGATCACGATGCACACCGAGGCGCCGCACGAGTTCAGCGACGACGACCTGACCCTCATGGAGACGCTCTCGGCGTTGTTCGGGGCGGCCGTGGCCAACGCCCAGCTCTACGAGCAGCAGGCGCGGCAGGTCCGGGTGCTCCACTCGCTCGCCGAGGCGAGCCACGCCGTGGTCGAGACCTCCTCGCTGCGCCACATCCTCCACCGCCTCGCCGCCACGGCCGGCCCCCTCGTCGAGGCGGACTCCTGCGCGGTGCTCACCCTCGACGAGGAGGGCGCGCACCTCGGGGTCGAGGCCTCGTGGGCGGCGGGGCCCGACGGGACCGGGACGCCACCGACCGCGATCGCCGCGGAGGGAGCCTGGGCCCGCCTGCTCGGGGCGACGACGCCCGTCGCGCTGTCCCGTCGCGAGCACCGGGAGGCCTTCGCCGCCTTCGAGGCCCTCGCCCCACGAGCGCGCGCCGCGCTCGCCGCGCCGATGCGGGTCTCCGAGCGGGTCGTCGGGACGTTCCTCTGCTTCGCGGAGAGCGGACGGGCGTTCGGCCGGGAGGACCGGGAGCTGCTGTCGATGGTGGCCTCCCAGGCCGCGCTCGCGGTCCAGAACGCCCGCCTGATCGAGGCGCTCACCGAGCGGAACGTGGTCCGGGACTTCTTCGAGGCCCTGGCCCTGGGGGAGGACCAGGAGCTCGGCCTGGAGGCCCAGGCCCGCCGGCTGGGGGTGGACCTCGGCCGACCCCATGTGGTGACGGTGTTCGAGGTCACGGCCCATCCGATGGGGTTCGACGCGGAGCACACCTGGCTCGCCCTGCGCCAGGATCTGGCGGGCAGGTTCCCGGGGTCGCTCTCCACCTACCGCGACCGCACGATGACCGCGCTCCTGCGCCTCTCGGACGCGACCAGCGTGGAGCGGCTGGCCGGCCGGCTCGCGGAGGCGAAGTCGGCCTACGAGCGACCCCCGGACCTCCTGATCTCGGCGGGGGTCTCCCGGGTCTGCACTCGCCCGCAGGGCTACCCGGAGGCCTTCGAGCAGGCCCGGCGGGCGCTCCTCATGGGCCGGGCCGTGCGGGGGCCGGGGGCGGCGGTGAGCTTCGACGAGCTCGGGGCCCAGTGGCACCTGTTCTCGGTGGCCCAGCAGCAGGTCCGGGACGTCTACCAGGAGCGCCTCGAGCGCCTCCTCGAACACGACCGGGAGAAGGGCACGCAGCTGTTCCGAACGGTCGAGGTCTACCTGGAGTGCATGGGGAACTCGAAGCTCGCCGCGGACAAGCTGTTCGTCCACCGCAACACGCTCCGCCAGCGCTTCGAGAAGATCCGGCGGATCGCGGAGGTGGACCTCTCCGACACCGAGCGGTGGTTCGACCTCATGATGGCGCTCCGGATCATCCGGCTCAGGGAGCTGGCCCGGTGACGGAGGCTGTGCCGGCCGCACACCGCAGCTCGGCCGGTGTGGGCAGCCCCGCCGTCGAAGGGTACGGCGGGGGGCCGTAGCCTCGGGCCGCCGGGGCGGGTACGGATGGCCCGGGCCGAGTCGAAGGAGGAGGAACGTGAGCGACGTCGCGCAGATCCTCGAGGAATGGGGGGAGCGCGGGATCCGCTGGGTCCGCTTCGAGCTCCCCGACATGCACGGGATTTCCCGCTCGAAGACCGTGCCGATCGAGCACGCGGGGCGGTTCGCCGAGCGCGGGCTCAACATGTACGGTGGGGCGGCGGTGCTCGACACCGCCGACTCCGTGGTCCCGGGCACGCTCTACAACGAGGAGGTCGCCTACCGCGACCAGCTCCTCTTCCCCGATCCCGACACGGCCGCGGTGGTGCCCTGGATGGACCGGACCGCCAGGTTCATCTGCGACGCGCGGTGGCAGGACGGGACGCCGCTCGAGGCCACCCCGCGGCAGGTCTTCCGCCGGGCCCTGGAGAAGGCGCGGTCGATGGGCTACGAGCCCGTGATGGGCTCGGAGTTCGAGTTCTACCTCCTCGACGCGGAGACCAAGCAGCCGCTCTTCGGCGACTTCCACATCTTCAACACGATCCGGAACGACTGGGTCCCGACGATCCGGCGGATCCTGGCCGAGCTGCCCGAGATGGGTGTCTCGATCATCACCGCGAACTGCGAGTACGCGGCCTCCCAGTGGGAGATCAACTTCGCCCCGGGCCGGGGGCTCGAGGGCCCGGACAAGGCGTTCACGTTCAAGAACGGGGTGAAGGAGATCGCGAGGCAGGACGGGCTGATCGCCACCTTCATGAGCAAGCCGTTCGTGGGGTCCTCCGGGAGCGGGTGCCACACCCACATGTCGCTCGTGCGCACCGAGGATGGCGCGAACGCGTTCGCGGACGCCGACGACCCCCTCGGGATCTCCGAGACCTGCCGCCACTTCATCGGCGGGCTCCTGCGGTACGCGAAGGCGATCGACGCCGTGGTCCTCCCCACCGTGAACTGCTACCGGCGCCGGCGGACCCACACGTTCAGCCCGACCAACATCTCCTGGGGGATCGAGGACCGCTCGGCGCTGGTCCGGGTGAAGGGGCACGGCCCGCTCGAGTCCCGCCACATCGAGTTCCGGGCGCCCACCGCCATGTCGAACCCTTACCTGGTGGGAGCGGCGATGCTCCAGGCGGGCCTCCGGGGGATCGAGGAGAAGATCGACCCGGGCCGCCCGTCGGGCCCCGGCACCGTGGCGGAGGAGGATCCCTCCTTCGAGAAGCTCCCGACCTCGCTCCTCGAGTCCCTCGGGACGTTCGAGACCGACCCGGCCGCCCGCGGGTTCTTCGGCGAGGAGTTCGTCACGGCCTACGCCACGATGCGCCGGCACGAGCTCGCGCGGTTCAACGACTGGGTGACCGACTGGGAGCGGAACGAGTACCTCGAGGCGTACTGAGGTGGCCGGGGGGCTGGCGCCCCCGGCCGGGGATGGGGCACCATGGAGGGGTGGCGTTCCGGGACCGTCGACGGGCGGCCCGGCGGGCCGCGGCCGCCGGGCTCCTGGGGCTCGCCACGGTCGTGGCGCTCGGACCGACCTGGGCGATCCCTGCGCTCGCCCTGGTCGCGCTCGTGTACTACGGCCACCAGGTGGTCGCGACCTGGAACGGCGACGAGACCGTGCCCTACCCGAGCCTCGCGCTCGTCGTCGTGGTGAACGCCCTCGTGGTGTTGCTCGTCCAAGCCATCCTGGCGTTCGAGGGCTTCGTCCGCCTGACCGATGTCTAGGACCCAAGGACACTGTGACGCGTGCACACCGGAAGGCCTTGCGCAGTGGGCAGGCCGCGTCTTGGGCAGCCGTTCAGTCTCGCCCTATCCTTGGTCGTCCGGTCGCACCGCTCACGGGGCTCCGGCGCGTCCGGCCGGGGTCCGCGCCTTGAGAGCCGGAGGAGGGGGGAGCGGATGGCAACGCAGGACGTCTTCATCCGGAAGTCCTCGGGGCTGACCAGGCAGATCAGCGCTCGGGACGCGCTGATGTACTGCGCGATGAACCCGGGGCTGCTCTACGCGCTCGTCTACATCGTGTGGGCGCCAGCGTTCTTCCCCGGGGCGCACATGGGGATCGGGGTCCTGTTCGTCCTCCTGATCTTCCCCATCGCCGGCCTGTACTGGTACTTCTCGGTCGCGATGCCGCGGTCGGGCGGGGAGTACATCTACGTGAGCCGGACCCTCCACCCGGCCCTGGGCCTGCTCTCATCGTTCGCCATCAGCATCACGGCGGTCTCCTGGACCGGGCAGATCCAGGACTGGTGGATCCGGTGGGGGCTGGCCGACGCGATCCGCGCGGTGGGGATCTCGGGGGGCAACGACGGGCTGATCAGCCTGGCCAACTCCCTCGACCGGCCCATCGTCCGGTTCCTGATCGGGACGGGGGCGCTCTTGCTCACGCTGTGGCTGTTCGTGCTCGGCACGAGGGCGATGATGCGGGTCTCCTACTGGGCGGTCGCGTTCGCCTGGCTCGCCGTCCTGATCCTCGGCATGATCCTCGTGTTCGAGGGCCGGGACACGTTCGTCCAGCGGTTCAACGAGCTGTCCGGGGCCGAGTACGAGCAGATCCTCCAGGCCGGGAAGGAAGCCGGGGCGGTCTTCGGCATCACGTTCCTGAACCTGATGTACGCGGCGGTCACGTACATCAACCTCAACACGCTGGGGCAGACGTTCTCGGCGAACCTGGCGGGCGAGATCCGAGGGGTGGCCAGGTCCCAAGCCCTGGCCCTGTTCGGGTCGCTCGCGATGCAGATGGCGATCTGGTTCGCCCTGTACATGCTGGTGTACGGGATCGTCGGGACGAACTTCATGCACTCGCTGGACGCGATCTGGGCGAACGCCCCCGAGAAGCTCCCGCCGGCCATGCAGCACGAGTTCACGTCGAGCGAGCCGGTCCCGATGCTCCTCGTCGCGTTCATGACCGGGAACCCGATCCTGCAGCTCCTGTTCGGGCTCTGCTTCATCGTCGCGACGTGGGTGTCGCTCGCCGGCCTGGGGTTCGCCCCCATCCGGAACGTCTTCGCCTGGGCCTTCGACCGGCTGATCCCCACGGCCTTCGCGGACATCAAGACCCGTTACCGGGCGCCGCTCTGGGCGATCATCGCCGTGATCGCGGCGGCCGAGATCTTCCTCTGGCTCGGGATCTACTCGCCGGCCTACTCGGAGGCGATCCTCTACACGATCGCGTCCTGGTTCATCGCCTGGATCATCCTGGGGATCGCGGGGATCGTGTTCCCCTACCGGCGCCGGGAGCTGTTCGAGGCGAGCCCCCCGGCGGTGCAGCGACGGATCGCGGGGATCCCGGTGATCTCGATCCTCGGGTTCGCCACGCTCGCGATCTCGATCTTCACCGAGTGGGCGGTGGCCCAGCCCTTCTTCACCGGCGGAGCGTCGCCGCTCCAGTACGTGACGGTGGCGGCGATGGTGGTGGTCCCGATCGTGATCTACGTGATCGCGCACTTCTACCACCAGAGCAAGGGGATCCCGCTCTCGCTCCAGTTCTCCCAGGTGCCGCCGGAGTGAGTTCGGGCGGTAGAGTGTCAGGCGACGGGGGCCCGGGGTGGGCTCGGGCCCCCGGGCCGGCGTCCGGAGGTTGGTGCCCGTGCTGAAGCTGTTCTACGCGACCGACGTCCACGGCTCGGAGACGACGTTCCGCAAGTGGCTGAACGCGGCCAAGCACTACGGGGCCGACGTCCTCGTGATGGGCGGGGACCTCACCGGGAAGATGCTCGTGCCCGTGGTCCAGGAGGCGGACGGCTCCTGGACGGCCAGGTTCGAAGGGAGCGTGGTCCGGGTGGAGGACGAGCGCGAGCTCCAGAACCTCGAGAAGGCGATCCGGACCCGCGGCTACTACGTCCAGCGGATGACGCCCGAGGAGCGGGCGGCCATCCAGACCCCCGAGCAGGTCGACGAGCTGTTCCACCGGCACATCGCCCAGGTCCTCGAGAGCTGGGTCGCGCTCGCCGACGAGCGGCTGGATGCGGCCAAGACCCCGGCGTTCTGGATGCCGGGGAACGACGACCACCAGTTCGTCGACGAGTACGTGAACCGGTCCAAGGCGATCCGGAACGTGGACGGGCAGGTCGTCGAGATCGACGGCTACTACCTGCTCTCGATCGGCAACGCCAACGTGACGCCGTGGAACTGCCCCCGGGACGTGAGCGAGGAGGTCCTCGCGGCGAAGATCGACGAGCTGGCCCAGCAGGTCCCCGACATGAGCAGGTGCATCTTCAACGTCCACGCTCCGCCGTGGGGATCGAACCTCGACCTCGCCCCCGAGCTCGACGAGGACTTCAAGCCCACCATGGAGGCGGGCGGCCTCAAGATGGTGCCGGTGGGGAGCACCGCCGTCCTCGAGGCCATCCGGAAGTACCAGCCGTTGCTCTCGCTCCACGGGCACATCCACGAGTGCTCGGCGGGGATCCGGATCGGGCGGACGCTCTGCATCAACACGGGATCCGAGTACCACGAGGGGGTGCTCCGGGGCGCGTTGATCCTCCTCGACCCGAAGAAGGGCGTGAAGAACTTCGCGCTGACGGTGGGGTAGGCCATGGCGGAGCCGGTGGAGACCCCGATCGGAGAGCCGTTCTCGGCTTGGCCCGAGTACATGGCCGAGGCCGAGGCGATCATCGACGCCGCGCGGGAGCGCGGGCTCCACCTCCGCCTGCTCGGCGCGCTCGCCGTGATCCGGCAGTGCCCGAACCACGTGTGGCTGCTCGAACGCACCAACCGGATCCTCACCGACCTCGACTTCATGGGCTACGAACGTGAGGTCCGCGACATCGAGCGGATGTTCGAGGAGCTCGGCTACCGGGTCCTGGGAGGGCGCGGCGTCACGATGGATGTCTGGGTGGGCCGGCGGATCTTCGAGGATCCGGAGGGGAGGCGTCGGCGGGTCGACGTGTTCCTCGACAAGCTCGAGTTCTGCCACCCGATCGATCTCCGTGGCCGGCTGGACCTGGACCCGGTGACGATCCCGCTCACGGACCTGCTCCTCGAGAAGCTGCAGATCGTCGAGATCAACGAGAAGGACCTCAAGGACCTCGTCGTCCTGTTCCTCGAGCATCCGGTGGCGGACCGGGAGGCGCCGGGATCGTTCGACGCCTCCTACGTCGTGCGCCTCCTCTCGGAGGACTGGGGCTTCTACTACACGGTGTCGCTCAACCTCGACCGGGTCCGTCGCTACCTGCGGACCATCCCCGACCTGGACGACGGCCAGCGGGCGCTGGTGGAGGAGCGGATCGACCACCTCTGGAACGAGGTGGAGGCGGCGCCCAAGTCCCTGCGGTGGAAGCTCCGGGCCCGGGTCGGGCCCAGGAAGCGCTGGTACAACGAGGTGGGCGAGGGCTATCGGGACCTCGAGCCCGGCCGGGAGGCGAAGGCCTGGGAGGGCTGACGCCGCTGTGCGGGGTGCACACCCCGGGCCAGGCGGAGTTGGCGACGGCCATGTGGTCCCGGAGTGAGGGGCGGCCGTAGGCTGGGGCCGAGGCTCGAGCGCCCGGCCGGGCCGAGGAGGGTCGATGGCGCAGGCGTTCGTGGAGAGCGAGAGGTCCCGCGTCCTCCCCCTCGAGCTGGGGCGGCCGATGCCGGTCGTGTCCCGGGGCGAGGGCGTGTGGGTGGAGGACGCCGCCGGGCGGCGGTACCTGGACGCGATGAGCGGCGGTTCGATGGCCTCGACCCTGGGCCACGGTCGGCGGGACATCATCGCCGCCGCCCGGGCCCAGGCCGAGCGGCTCCCCTTCGTCCACAACGAGCGGCTCACGAACCCCGCGCAGGAGCGCCTGGCGCGTGAGCTCGTCTCCGTGGCGCCGGAGGGGTTCACCCGCGTGAAGTTCACGGTGAGCGGGGCCGATGCGAACGAGATGGCGGTGCAGCTCGCCCGCGCCTACCACGTGGAGCGCGGGGAGCCCCAGCGTTGGCAGGTGATCTCGCCGGCCCAGGCCTACCACGGTCCCACGATGGAGACCCTCGCCCTCACCGGGCGCGCGGGGCTCCACGGGCCGTTCGGCCCCTACCTCCCCCGCCACCTCCACATCCCGCCCTCGACCTGGCGGTTCGACCCCTCCGGGGAGGCGGCCCTCGAGGCCCTGGACCGGGCCCTCGAGGAGGCCGGGCCGGAGAACGTCTCGGCCTTCTTCTGCGAGCCGGTGAGCGCGGCGGCCCTCCCCGCCTACTCGCCCCCCGACCGGTTCTGGGAGGGGCTCGCCGAGCGGCGCGAGCGGTACGGGTTCCTGGTCTGCTTCGACGAGGTGGTGACGGGGATCGGGCGGGTGGGGACGTGGCTCGCCGCCGACCAGCTGCCGATCCGTCCGGACATCGTGGCGGTGGGCAAGGCGCTGGGCGCGGGATACGCGCCGCTCGGGGGGGTCCTCTGCACCCAGGAGGTCTACGAGGCGATCGACCGGGGCTCGCGGGAGTTCGACCTGGGGCACACCTGGGACGGGGCGCCGCTCTCCTGCGCGGTCGGGCTCGCGGTGCTGGATCTCCTGGTCTCGCGGGGGCTCGTGGATCGGGTGCGGGAGCGGGGGCCGGGGCTCCGCGACGAACTGGCCCGGGCCGTGGAGGGCTTCGAGATCGTCCGGGAGGTCCGCGGGCGCGGCTTCCTCCTCGGGGTGGAGCTCGTGGACCCCCGGGACGGCGAGTCGTTCCTGCCGGTGGAGCTGGACGCGGCGGCCCTGGTCGACGACACCGCCCTCGAGCACGGGCTCCTCGTCACCTCCACCCACCCCCAGGCCGACGGCTACGCCGGGGACCAGGTGCTCCTGGCCCCGGCCTACGTGGCGACCGACGACGAGCTGGGGCAGATGGTCGAGCGGTTCCGGGACGCGATCGCCGACGTCGAGCGGACGGTGAAGCAGCGGCTCGCGGGAGGAGGGGTCGGATGAGCGACCAGGCGTGGGCCGCGTCGACCGGGCGCGAGGGGTTCGTGCTCCTCGCGATCCCCGACGTGAACGGGTCCCTCCGCGGGAAGGCGCTCCGGCCCGACGCGTTCGAGGCGGCCCTCCGCCACGGGACCGTGATGACCGACCTGATCCTCGGGCTGGATCCCGTGGACACCCCGATCTCGGACTACGAGCGGTTCGGCGTGAGCGTCGGGGCCCCGGACCTCGTCGTCCACCCCGAGCCCGAGACCCTCCGGGAGCTCCCGTGGCGACCCGGGTGGCGGATCTGCCTGGCGACCCCGGTCTGGCCGGACGGTTCCCCCGTCGATATCGCGGTCCGGGAGGTGTACCGGCGGGTCCTCGACGACCTCGCCGACCTCGGCTACGAGGCGATGGCGGCGATCGAGTACGAGATCCGGATCTGGGACGCGGAGGAGCGGCCGACCTCGTCGGGGATCAGCTACAGCCTCCACGAGGTCGGCGGGTACGAGCGGTTCCTCGACGAGCTGGTGCGGGGGCTCGCCGGCCTGGGCGTGGAGCTCTCGGCCGTCCACACCGAGGCCGGGCCGGGCCTGCTCGAGCTGAACCTCCGGGCCGAGCGCGGCCTGGCCGCCGCCGACGCCGCGGCCCTCGTGAAGTTCGGGGTGAAGCAGGTGGCGGCGAAGATGGGCCTGCGGGCCAGCTTCCTCGCCAAGACCCGGCCGGGGGAGGAGGGCTCGAGCGGGCACATCCACTTCTCGTGTTGGCGGGGGGAGGAGAACGCCTTCGCGGGGCCCGATCCCGCGGGGCCCCTCCCCGAGGTGTTCTCGCACGCCGTGGCCGGCGTGCTCGCCCACCTCCCGGCGGCCTCGCTGCTCCTGAACCCCACCATCAACTCCTACAAGCGGCTCGTGCCGGGGTGGTTCGCGCCGGTCAACGTGAGCTGGGGCTACGAGAACCGCTCGTGCGCGGTCCGGGCCATCCGCTCGCCGCGGCCCGAGCTCTGGCGGTTCGAGTGCCGGCGCCCGGGGGCGGACGCCAACCCCTACCTGGCGCTCGCCGCGATCGCGGCCTCCGTGGCCGACGGGATCCGCCGGGGCCTCGAGCCGCCCGAGCCGGTGGCGGGGGACGCCTACGCCCGGGCGGACCTCCCCGAGCTGCCGGGCTCGCTCGAATCGGCGATCCGGGCCTTCGAGGAGGACGACGGCCTGCGGAAGGCCCTGGGGGAGGCGTTCAGCGAGTACTACGTGGTCTCCCGGAACTGGGAGCTGAAGGCGTGGCGGGAGACCGTGACGGACTGGGAGCGCGAGCGGTACGACCGAGCGGTGTGAGGGAGGGACGATGGCGATCGAGAAGCTCATCATCGGGGGCGAGCGGGTCGATGCGGCGGAGGGGAAGACCTTCCAGGTGATCGAGCCGGCCACCGGGGAGCCCATGGCCGAGGTGGCGGAGGCGGGGGCCGAGGACGCCCGGCGGGCGGTGGACGTGGCCCACCGGGCCTTCGAGGAGGGGCCGTGGCCGCGGACCTCGGCCACCGCGCGCGGCCGGGTGCTGCTCCGGGCCGCGGCCCTGGTCCGGGAGCGCCTCGAGGACCTGGCCCGGCTCGAGGCCCGGAACGTGGGCAAGCCGATCCGGGACGCCCGCGACGAGATGGGGATCGTGGTCGACACCCTCGAGTACTGGGGCGGTGCGGCCAACAAGATCTTCGGCGAGACCATCCCCGTCCAGGACCCCGGGCTCGACGTCACGCTCCGGGAGCCGGTCGGGGTCTGTGCCCTGATCACGCCCTGGAACTTCCCCCTGGTCATCGCGACCTGGAAGATCGCGCCGGCCCTGGCCTGCGGGAACACGGTCGTGGTGAAGCCCGCGAGCTACACCCCGCTCACCGTGCTCCGCCTGGCCGAGATCCTGGTCGAGGCGGGGCTCCCGCCGGAGGCGATCTCGGTGCTGCCGGGCCCCGGGGGGACCGTGGGGAACGCGCTCGTGGACGACCCGCGGGTCGCGAAGATCTCGTTCACCGGGTCCACGGAGGTGGGCTCCGGGATCATGGCCCGGGCCGCCCGGAACATCACCCGGGTCTCGCTCGAGCTCGGGGGGAAGTCGGCGAGCGTGGTGTTCGCCGACGCGGACATGGACCTCGCGGTGGAGAAGTCGGTCTGGGCCGTCTTCGGGAACTGCGGGCAGGACTGCTGCGCGCGGTCCCGGCTGTTCCTCGAGCGGGGGATCTACGACGAGTTCGTGGACCGGCTCGCGAAGCGGACGGCGGAGCTCAGGATCGGCGACCCGCTCTCCGAGGACACCGAGATCGGGCCCATGGTCTCGGAGAACCAGCGGCGGACCACGCTCGAGTACGTGGCGCTCGGGCTGCGGGAGGGGGCCCGCCTGGTCGTGGGGGGCGAGCCCGCCGAGGTCCCCGGCCGTCCTGGCGGGTTCTTCGTCCAGCCCACGGTCCTCGCCGACGTCGACAACTCCTGGCGGGTCGCCCAGGAGGAGATCTTCGGGCCGGTGGTCTGCGCGATCGCCTTCGAGACCGAGGAGGAGGCGATCCGGCTCGCGAACGACACCCAGTACGGGCTCTCGGGGTCCATCTGGACCCGCGACCTGGGCCGGGCCATCCGGGTGGCGAAGGGGATCCGCACCGGCGTGCTCAGCGTGAACTCGAGCCACAGCGTCCACACCGAGGCCCCCTTCGGCGGCTACAAGCGGAGCGGGATCGGCCGCGAGATGGGGATGCACGCGGTCAACCTCTACACCGAGGTGAAGAACGTCTTCTTCTCGCAGAGCTGAGGTCCCGGGGACCCCAGGTCCCGGCCCCCGTCTTCGGCCCCCGCCGGCTCGGTCACGGACCGCTCCCCGCGCGGGCCAGGCCGGCGGAAGGTTCGGAACGCGGCCTCTCCCGAGGGTCGCCGCCAAGAGCTGCGCTCGCTAGCCCGTGCCGCGCTCGGCGCGGTACCGGGCCGCGATCTCCAGCAGCCGGGCCCGGACGCCCCCGTACACCTCCCGCCCCGGGAGCAGATCCTTGGGGGCCTTGGCGATCACGGTGTAGTTGGGGTCGCAGACGTTCGCGATCGGGCTCTCCGAGATCTGGGTGACGAGCTGGTACGCGTCGAGCCGGTCCAGGCCGAACTCCTCGGCGATCCACCCCACGAGATCCCCGTGGGCGATCCGGAAGGCGTCCTCGAGCGGGCGGGCGGAGCCCGCGACCATCACGGACCCGTCGTCCTCCAGCCGCGGCCAAGGCGTCGGCCGGCCCTTCACGAGGTCCACCACGAGCACGGTCTCCATCGCGCCCTCCACCGCGACCCCGCAGGTCTCGCCCTCCCCCTGGCGATAGTGGCCGTCGCCGATCGAGAACAGCGCCCCCTCGACGTTCACCCCGAGGTAGCAGGTCGTCCCGGCGCGCATCTCGGGGGTGTCCATGTTCCCGCCGTGGGAGTCGGGGACGAGCGGGGAGCGGACCTCGAGGTTCGGGGGCGCCACCCCGACCGTGCCGTGCATCGGCGCGAGCGGGAGCTCGACCGAGAAGTCCCCGCGGACCGCCTCGTACCGGCAGGTCCGCCGCTCCCGGTCCACCTCGTAGACCCAGACCAGCTCGGGGAGCGGGTCCTGGAGCGTCACGGTGCGGGTCGTGGAGGTGAGCGCGCCGAACAGGGGGAAGGTGGTGGACACCCCCCAGTCGCGGGCCGGCTCGACCGAGACGAGGTGGAGGACCAGGGTGTCCCCGGGCTCGGCCCCCTCGACGTAGAACGGGCCGGTCTGGGGGTTGATGTAGGGCCACTCGATGACCCGCGAGGCGAGGGCGTCGGGCCCGGTCACCCGGGAGGCGAAGCAGTCGTCGGTCCACAGCTCGAGGACGTCCCCGGGTCGTACCTTCATCACCGGCGCCGCCCCGCCGAAGGTCCACGCGTACTCCGAGGGCTGCGGCCGGTAGGAGATCACGTTGAGGTCGCCCATCTCCCCTCCCTCTCGGTGCGGACGCCGGGATGGTATCCCACCGGGCCCGGGTGCGGGTCCCGCGGCCGGGAGCGGATGGCGCCGTCAGGTCCCGAGGACGATCCCGGCGAAGCGGCGGAACAGCTCGCGCGCCCGCTCCTCCTGGGCCGGCAGGTGGCGGTCGGCCTGGGCCCGGAGCGCCTCGGCCGTCGTGCCCCAGCGCGCCAGGGTCTCGGGGCCGGCCACGTCGAGCCAGAGGTCGAGCTCGGGCCGGTCGAGCTCGACGTGGAACTGGACGCCCCAGGCGCGCGCGCCCACGCGGAACGCCTGGACCTTCACCTCGTCCCCGGTCGCGAGGAGGGCGGCTCCCTCGGGGAGGTCGAACGTGTCCTCGTGCCAATGGAAGACCATGTCCCCGTCGCGGAACACCGAGAGCAGCGGGTCGTGCGCCGCCGCCTCGGTGGGGTGGAGGACCGAGAACCCGATCTCCCTGACCGGCGCGCGGTACACGGGGACGCCCAGGGCCCGGGCCAGCATCTGGGCCCCGAGGCAGATCCCGAGGAACGGCACGCCCCGCTCCACGGTGCGCGCGACGAGCTCCCGCTCGACGGCGAGGAACGGATGGGCGTCGGTCTCGTCGACGTTCATCACGCCGCCGAAGACCACGAGGCCGCCGAGCGCCAGCACGTCGACCTCCGGGGGGCCGAGCCCGGCGGAGTCGTGGGTCCGTACCTCGAGCCCGGCCTCCGCCAGGACGGCCGGGACGAGCCCGAAGGTCTCGTCGGCGTCGTGGCCCACGAGCAGGACGGGTCCCACGGTCGGGGAGTGTAGCCGAGCCGGGGCGGGGGACTTGACCGCGGGCATTTGTCTGACAAATACTCAGACCACCGTGGTGACCGGGACGACGACGAAGAGGCCCCCGCTGCGGCGAGGGACGCCGCTCGTGGCCGCCGTGCGCCGGTCGCTGGAGGAGCGGATCCACGCGGGCAGGCTCCGCCCAGGGCTCCGCCTGCCGCCGGAGCCGGAGCTCGCGATGGAGCTCGGGGTCTCGCGGGCCACGCTCCGGGAGGCCCTCCGGGGGCTCGAGGAGGAGGGGCTGCTCCGGCGGGCCCGGGGGGCCGGCACGTTCCTCGTGCCCCGGCCCCGGGTCGCGAACAGCCTGGACCAGAACTTCGGGGTGACCGAGGCGATCCGCCGCGCCGGGATGCGGCCGGGGTTCGAGGACACCTCGGCCCGCCTGGAGCCCGTGCCGCCCGAGGAGGGGCGCCGCCTGTTCCTCGAGCCCGGCGAGGAGGTGGCGGTGGTCGACCGGGTCCGGACGGCCGACGGCCGGCCCGTGGTCCTCTCCCGCGACGTCCTCCCGGCCCGGCTCCTCGGCCCCCGTCCCGCCGCCGTGCTCCGCCGGCTCGAGCGGTCCTCGATCTACGAGCTCATGGAGCGCCAGCTCGGGGTGGCGGTGCATCACGGCGTGGCGACCTTCGCCCCCGAGGCGGCTCGGGGCGAGGTCGCGCGGCGGCTCCGCGTCCCGGAGGGGACGCTCCTGCTCTACCTGCGCCAGGTGGACTACGACGAGGAGGGGCGACCGGTCCTCTCGTCCCACGAGCACCACCTGGCCGAGGCGTTCGAGTTCACCGTGGTCCGTCGGGGGCCGGGGAGGAGGTCGGCATGACGGGGAAGGCGATGCGGCTCAAGCGGGTGATCGACCCCGCGGGGGTGTCGGTGATCTGCGCGCTCGACCACGGGATGACCGCGCCCGTGTTCCTCGAGCCCCTCGCCGACGTGGCGGAGCGGACCCGGGAGGCGGTGGCCGGCGGGGCCAACGTGATCATGATGAGCAAGGGGATGATCCGCGTGGCCGAGCCCGCCTTCTCCCCCACCACCGCCCTCGCGCTCCTGCTCTCGGCCTCCGCGAACCCCGGGGATCCCCGCCCCAGGATCGTGCGGATCGCGGAGGTCGAGGAGGCCCTCCGCCTCGGGGCGGACGCCGTGGTCCTCTACGTCGCGCTCGGGGGCGAGCACGAGGCCGAGATGATCCGCACGCTGGCGGAGGTCGGGCGGGCGTGCGCCGAGCTCGGGGTCCCGTTCATCGCCGAGGCGGAGTGGCCGACGACCTACGCCTCGACCGAGGAGCTCGCCGGCCGGGAGGGCTTCGAGTACCTCCGTCGGAACGTGCGCCTGTGCGCGGAGCTCGGCGCCGACATCGTGAAGACGAACTGGCCGGGGGACGGGGAGTCGTTCGGACGGCTCGTGGAGGCGGCGAACGGGATCCCGGTGGTCTTGGCCGGCGGCTCGCGCCTCGCGGACCTGGAGCTGCTCTCCAGGATGGAGCAGGCGATGGCGGCGGGGGCCATCGGATGCTCGGTGGGGCGGAACATCTTCATGCACGAGCGGCCCGAGGCGATCACCCGGGCCCTCTCCCGGGTGATCCGGGAGCGGTGGAGCGCGGAGAAGGCCCACGCGGCGCTGGTCGAGGAGCTGGGGGGCGGGAGGTGAGGGCGGCGTTCATGACCGCGGTGGGCGAGGTCGAGGTCCGCGAGGCGCCGACGCCCACCCTCGACCCCGCGGGCGCGATCCTGGCCGTCGAGGCCTGCGGCATCTGCGGGACCGACGCTCGCACGTTCTTCAACGGCGACCCCCGCGCCCCCGCGCCCTGGATCCTCGGCCACGAGCCGGTGGGCGTGCTGGAGGAGGTGGGGCCGGAGGCCGAGCTCCCGCCGGGGGTCGGGAAGGGCGACCGGGTGTTCCTCGGCTCCATCCTCAGCTGTGGGGAGTGCCGGTGGTGCGTGGACGGGCTCCAGAACCTCTGCGATCGCCACCTGCTCTACGGCTACGATCCGTTCCCGGGCGCGTACGCGGAGCGGGCGGCCGTGCCGCCGATCGCGACCCGGAACCTCTTCCCGCTCCCCCATGATCTCCCATCCTTCCTCGCGACCGTCGCCGACCCCTTCGCCTGCGCGCTCAACGGCGTGGAGATGCTCGACGTCCAGCTCGGGGACACCGTCGTCATCCTGGGGTCGGGCCCGATCGGATGCTGGCAGACGCTCCTGTGCCGGGACCGGGGGGCGGGTCGCATCTACCTGGTCGACGTCTCCCGCGAACGCCTGGAGCTCGCTCTGTCGGTCGTGGGCCGCTTCGTGGACGACGCCTTCGTGGGCGGCGAGGACAACGGGGTCGAAGGCGTGCTCGAGCGGACCGGTGGCCTGGGCGCGTCCCGGGTCTGCGTGGCGGCGCCCGCGAAGCGCGCCCAGCAAGCGGCCCTCGAGATGGCGGCGAAGCGCGCGCGGGTCGTGTACTTCGCGGGGCTCCCCAAGCACGATCCGGTGAGCCCGCTCGACATGAACCAGCTCCACTACAAGGAGCTCGCGATCCTCGGGGCCTACGGCGCCACCCACCGCCAGTACCGGATCACGATGGACTACCTGGCCCGCCGCCGCGACGATCTGGCGGGGGTCGTCACCCACCGCCTGCCCCTCGAGCGGATCGGGGAGGGCTTCGAGGCGATCCGCTCGGGCGCCGCGCTCAAGGTGGTGATCGAGCCGTGACGTCCGGGCGCCATCCGGCCGTGACCCTCGAGGTGGTGGGCGAACCGTGACCGTCGGGCCCTACGTGATCGGTTGCGACGTCGGCAGCCAGGGGACCAACAGCGCGCTCTACGCCGCGGACGGGACCCTCGTGGCGAGCGCCTACGAGGGCTACGAGCTGTCGTTCCCCCGCCCCGGCTGGGCGGAGCAGGACCCCGATGCCTGGCCGCGGGCGCTGGTGTCGACCGTCCGGCGGCTGCTCCGGGAGGTCCCGGCCGAGGCGGTCCGGGGGATCTCGTTCGGCTCCCAGCTCGATGGGATGGTCGTCTGCGACGAGCGCGGTCGCCCGGTCCGCCCCGCGATGATCTGGATGGACCGCCGGGCCGAGGCGCAGGCCGCGGCCCTCGCCGAGCGGATGTCCCCCGAGGAGTTCTACCGGCACGTGGGCGCGAACCTCGACTCCTCCCACGCCGTGTTCAAGGCGCTCTGGGTGCGGGACGAGGAGCCCGAGAACTGGGCTCGGGCCCGACACCTGATGCCGCCCGGCTCCTACGTCCTCCGCGAGGTCTCGGGGGTGCTCGCCGTGGACCCGTCCAACGCCTCATCGCTCGCCCTCCTCGACCCCCGGACGAAGGGGTGGTCCGAGCCGGTGCTCGAGGCCACGGGGATCGACCCGGCGATGCTCCCGGAGCTGGCCCCGGCGCCCCAACCCGTGGGGACCGTCCGGGAGCGGTTCGCGGAGGCCACGGGGCTCTCGCCGGACACGGTCGTGGCCGTCGGCTGCGGCGATGAGATGGCCGCGACCCTCGGCGCCGGCGTCTACGAGCCGGGGGAGGTCTGCGACGTCGTCGGCACGGCGGAGCCGGTGTGCGCGGCCTCGGCCGAGCCACGGGAGGACCCGACCAGGCTGGTCGAGTGCCACCCACACGCCGACCCCGACGCGTGGCTCCTCGAGAACCCCGGGTTCGTCTCGGGGGGGAACCTCCGCTGGTGGCGGGACCATTTCGCGCCGCTCGAGCGGGAGGCCGAGGCGCGGGGCGAGGGCGACGCCTACGATCTCCTGTGCGCCCAGGCCGCCGAGGTCCCGCCGGGCGCCGAGGGCCTCGTGTTCCTCCCCTGCATGCAGGGGGCCATGGCGCCGGAGTGGAACGGCAGCGCGCGCGGCGTGTTCTCGGGGCTCACGCTGGCCCACACCCGGGCCCACATGACCCGGGCGATCCTCGAAGGGAGCGCGTTCGCGCTCCGGGACATCCTCGAGGCCATGCGGGGCGCCGGCCTCGAGGTCCGCCGGCTCACGATCGTAGGCGGCGGAGCGAAGGGCGCGCTCTGGCGGCAGATCAAGGCCGACGTCACTGGGCTCCCGGTGCGGGTCCCGGTGAGCGTCGAGACCACGGCGACCGGGGCCGCGATCCTCGCCGCGGTGGCCGCGGGGGTCCACCCGGAGGTGGCGAGCGCGGTCGCCACGTTCGTCTCCTACCGCCCCGAGCAGCACGAGCCCGATCCCGACGCGAAGGCCGCCTACGACGAGGCCTACGCGCGGTACCGCCGGACCTACGAGGCCCTCAAGCCGGTGTTCGCGCTGGGCTAGCGAACGCCCCGGCGGCGGACGGCGGGCGTCCGCCGACCGTGGGGAGCGGAGGGGGCGCCGAAGCCGCCGGCGCCCCCTCCGCCGTCCTCGCCCGTGGGCTCAGCCCCGCTCGAAGTAGCGCTCGAGCTCCCAGTCCGTCACGCAGTTGTTGTCGAAGATGATCTGCTCCTGACGCGCCGTGTTCACCAGGTGCTTGAAGACGAAGTCCCCGAAGGCCTCCCTGGCGACCTCGCTCCGCTCGAGGGCGTCCACCGCCTCGTGGAGCGACGTGGGGACCCGCGGGACGTCCTTCGCCTCGTACGCGTTGCCCTCGAAGATCGGGGGCGGTTCGATGCGGTTCTCGATACCGTGCAGGGCGGAGGCGATCGTGGCCGCGTAGCCGAGGTAGGGGTTCATGTCGGCCCCCGGTAGGCGGGACTCGACCCGGTAGCTCCTGCCTTCGCCGACCACCCGGAACCCGCAGGTCCGGTTGTCGTGGCTCCACACGATCGCCGTGGGCGCCCACGAGCCGAGCTGGTAGCGCTTGTAGGAGTTCACGAACGGCGCGTACATCCAGGCCATCTCCCGTGCCGTGGCCATGAGCCCGCCGAGGAAGTACCGGAACGTCTCGGACATGTGGTGGGGCCCATCCTCGTCCCACATCAGGGACTCGCTCCCATCCTCGTTCCAGATGCTCGTGTGGAGGTGGCAGGACGAGCCCGCCTCGGCCATCGTCCACTTGGCCATGAACGTGACCGCCGCCCCGTTGAGCGCGGCGATCTCCTTCACCCCGTGCTTGTAGAGCGCGTGACGGTCGGCCGCCTCCAGGGCGTCGGCGTAGACCAGGTTGATCTCGTGCTGGCCCCGGCCGAACTCGCCCTTCGAGAACTCCACGGGGATCGCGGCGTCGTTCATCGCGTTCCGGATCTGCCGGATCAGCCACTCGTCCTTCGTGGTCTGGAGCATGTGGTAGTCCATGATGTACGTCGAGGACGGGTGGAGGTCCTTGTAGCCCTTCTGCGCGGCCTCCTCGAAGGACTCCTTGAACAGGTAGAACTCGAGCTCCGAACCGGCCTTGAACGTGAGGCCCTTGGCCTTGGCCCGCTCGATCTGCCGCTTGAGGATCTGCCGCGGGGCCACCTCGACCGGCTCGCCGGTGTGCTCGTCCGCGATGTCGCAGATCACCATCGCGGTCTTCTCGAGCCATGGCACGAGCCGGAGCGTGGACAGGTCGGGGACCATCCGGAAGTCCCCGTAGCCGGTCTCCCAGCTCGCGTACTCGTAGCCCGGGAGCGGCTCCATCTCCATGTCGATCGCGAGGAGGTACAGGCACGCGTGGAGCCCCTCCTCGCCGAGGATCTCCTCGAGGAAGAACCCCGGCATCACCCGCTTGCCCATGAACCGGCCCTGGAAGTCCGTGAACATGCACAGGACCGTGTCGATCTCGCCCTTCCTCGCCATCTCCTCGAGCGTGTGGACGTCGAGGTTGCCAGCCACCTGCTCCACCTCCTCCTCCCGGAGACGCGCGAGCGCGGCGGTCGGCCGCCGCGCTCGCGCGGTCCCGGGTCTGCTGCCTACTCGGAACCGGGGTCGCGTGCCTCCGCAGCCTCGCCCCGGAGGATCTCCTCCTGCGCCTCCCTGCTCGTCTCGTAGGTCTCCTCGGGGATCCCCCGTTCCCCCTTCGTGAGGGCGAACTCCTCCTCGGGCGAGAGCACGAGCCGGTTGCGGCCGGCGATCGCGAAGTACACCACGCCCAGGAGGAAGTAGACGGCCATCCCGTAGACCCCCGGTCGGTAGTCGGGGTTCAGGAAGAGCGAGACCAGCGAGATCAGCGCGATGGCCCCGGCGATGAACGCGCCGGTCTGCCCCCACGGGCTGAGGTAGGGTCGCCGGATGTGCGGCAGGTTCCGCCGTAGGAGGATGAACGAGAGGCACTGGAGGGCGTAGGAGATGACGGCCCCGAACACAGCCATGTTGAGGACGGCCGCCACCACCTGCGCCGAGGCCCGGCCACCCTGCTTCCCCAGGTACCAGACGAGCAGCACCACGCCGTACCCCACGACCGCGCCCGCGATCAGCGCGACGTACGGGGTCTTCCGGGTCGGGTGCGTGATCGAGAGGAACCTGGGGAAGTACCCGGCCCGCGAGAGCGAGTACGTGTTGCGCCCGTACGCGAAGATGATCGTGAAGAAGCTCGCGACCAGGCCCACGACCCCGATGAGGGCCAGGAGCTCGGCGGCCGTGCCAGGTCCGAACACGCCCTTGAAGCCTTCGAACAGCGGGGCGCCGGCCTGCCCGATGTTGTGCGCGCCCCCATCGACCCCGGAGTTGATGAAGAGCGTGAGGATGCTCGCGATCAGCAGGGTGTGCATCCCCCAGATCGTCCCCTTGGGCACGTCCCGCCGCGGGTCCATCGACTCCTCGGCGGCGAGGGGCACCTCCTCGATCGCGAGGTAGAACCAGATCGCGAACGGCAGGGCCTTGAAGATCCCCGAGATCCCGAAGGGGAGGAACGGTCCCCCGCCGTTCGGCAGCGGATCGCCGCCGCCAGCCGGGATGTTGAACCAGAGGCTCGGGTCCAGCTTCCCGGAGACCAGCGCCGAGACGTAGAAGACCCCGAGGACCGCGAGGGCCAGGACCGTGATCGCGACCGTGAAGCGCATCGTGGCCTCGATCCCCGCGATGTTCAGCCCCACGAACACCACGTAGAACACGAGCCACCAGAAGGGCTCGCTGTTCCACCACGGGCTCCCCGTGAGGTCGAACAGGCCCTGGACGATCTGCTGCATCAGGATCCCGATCGCCCCCACGACGACCGCGGGGGTCACGACGTACTCCATGTTCTCCGCGAGGCCCGTCAGGAAGCCGCCCCACGGACCCATCGCGGATCGGGCGAAGGAGTACGCCCCGCCCGTGTGCGGGAGCGCGGGGGACATCTCCGCGATGCAGTAGCAGAGGCCGTAGTACATCACGGCGATCACGGCCGTCGCGATCAGGAGGCCGCCGAAGCCGCCGACGCCCAGCCCGAAGTTCCAGCCGTAGTAGTCGCCCGAGATGACCGCCCCCACGCCGAGGGCCCAGAGCGCGAGCGCGTTCGCGTACCGGCGGAGCCCCCGTCGCCTGAAGTACTCCTCGTCGACCTCCTCGTAGACGACGGAGCCGACCCGTAGTCGTCGCTCTTCAGCCAACGCGACACCTCCCCCCAACGTCGTGTCGGTCCGAGCGAGCGGCGGGCACTTGCTCGGTCCGCCTGGCGTGTGGCGCTGATTTCGCCATAGTCGTCCGGCGGCTGTCAACGGGGGGACCCGTTCACGGTCCGCGCAACCGGCGACGGAGGGATGCGGCGACGACGAAGACGCCGAAGATCGTCGCCGCGACCAGCCCGAGGCCCCAGGCACGGGCGGTGGGGACGGCGACGAGGCCCATGGCGACGATCGGCGGGACGCTCGTCCGGGTCCAGGGGAGCCCGACCGCGCGGGCCAGCAGGAGGGCGGCTGCGACCGCGAGGAGCGGGAGGGGGTCGAGGGAGCCTACGCCTGGCCAGTAGGGGACGCCGACCGCGAGCGGAGCCACCCCCGGATGCTACCGCCGCCGGGCGGCCTACTCCGGCGTGATGTACGCCGCGGTGATGCCGCCGTCCACGACGAGGGCCGCGCCGGTCATGAGCGACGACTCGTCGGAGGCCAGGAAGAGCGCGGCGTTCGCGATCTCCTGGCCCTGGCCGAACCGGCCGATCGGGATGTGCACGAGCCGGCGCTGCCGGGCCGCGGGGTCGGCCAGCAGCTCCGCGAGGAGCGGGGTCTCGATGGGGCCGGGGCAGAGCGCGTTGGCCCGGATCCCTCGCCGGGCGAACTCCACCGCGATCTCCCGGGTCATCGAGAGCACGCCGCCCTTCGAGGCGGTGTAGGCGATCTGCGGGACCGCCGCCCCCATCAACGCCACGAACGACGCCACGTTGATCAGCGACCCCCCGCCCGAGTCGAGCATCGCGCGGACCCCGTACTTCGAGCCGAGGAACACGCCCTTGAGGTTGATCGCGATGGTCCGATCCCAGGTCTCCTCGTCGGTGTCGATCACCGAGCCGTCGCGGGCGTGGAAGATCCCGGCGTTGTTCATCATCACGTCGAGCTTCCCGAAGCGGCCCACGGTGAACGCCACCATCGCCTCGACCTCCTCGGCCACCGAGACGTCGCAGTGGACGTACTCGGCCTCGCCGCCCGCGGCCCGGATCCCGTCGACCGTGGCCCTCCCCGCCTCGTCGACCACGTCGGCCACGACGACCCTGGCCCCTTCGCGGGCGAAGGTCTCGGCGGTGAGCTTGCCGATCCCGCTGCCGGCGCCGGTGATGAGCGCGACCTTACCCTGGAGACGCACCCTGGCTCCTCTCCCAGACCTCGGGGTTCACGAGCGTCGGCGGCCGCCGCCCCTCGAGGGCGGCGATCAGGTTCTCGGCCGCCAGCATCCCCATGGCGATGCGGGTCTCGACCGTGGCGCTCCCCAGGTGAGGGATGATCACCACGTTCTCCAGCTCCAGGAGATCGGGGTGGACCTCCGGCTCGTGCTCGAACACGTCGAGCCCGGCGGCGAAGATCTCGCCGTCGCGGAGCGCCGCGGCGAGGGCGGCCTCGTCGATCACCGGCCCCCGGGACGTGTTCACGAGCACCGCGGTCCGCTTCATCCGGCGGAACTGCTCGGGCCCGAACAGATGGTGGGTCTCGGGCGTGAGGGCCACGTGGATCGAGATGTGGTCGGCCTCGGCGAGCAGGTCGTCGAAGCTCCGGTACTCCGCGCCGAGCTCGGCCTCGACCTCCGCCGGGGGCCGGTAGACGTCGTGGTAGATCACCTTCATCCCGAACCCGCGGGCCCGCCGGGCCACGGCCTGCCCGATCCGGCCGAAGCCCACGATCCCCAGGACCTTCCCGTGGACGTCCTGGCCGAGCATCATCTCCGGCCCCCAGATCCAGGGCCGACGGGCCCGGAGGAACCGGTCCCCCTCGGCCACCCGGCGGGCGGCGGCGAGGAGCAGCGCCCAGGCGAGGTCGGCGGTGGTCTCGGTCAGGACCTCGGGGGTGTTCGAGGCCAGGACCCCCCGCCTCGTGCATTCCGCGACGTCGATGTTGTCGAAGCCCACCGCGTAGTTCGCCACGATCCGGAGCTGCGGTCCTGCGGCGTCGAGGAACTCCGCGTCCACCTTCTCGGTGAGGAGCGTCACGACCCCGACCTTCCCCCGCACCCGGCGGAGCAGCTCGTCGCGGGGGATGGCGCCCTCGCCCTCCCAGAGGTCCACGTCGCACCGGGCCCGGATCGCCTCCATCGCCGGCGCCGGCAGCCGCCGGGTCACGAGGACCGGCCAGCGTTCGCTAGACACGGGCCACCTCCGGGAGGGCGGCCCGCACCGCGGCCAGCGCCCGCTCGATGTTCTCCACCGAGTTCGCGTAGGAGAACCGGAGGTAACCCTCCCCGTGGCGGCCGAAGGCGGTCCCCGAGAGGCACGCCACGCCGGCGTGCTCGAGGAGGTGCTCCTCCACCCGCTTCGAGGGGACCCCGAGGTCCCGGACGCTCGGGAAGACGTAGAACGCGCCCTCCGGGCGGAGGCAGGAGATCCCGGGGATCGAGTTCAGCCCGTCCACGATCGCGTCGCGTCGGCGGCGGAACTCCGCCACCATCCGCTCCACCGGCTCCCAGGGCCCGGTGAGGGCGGCGATCGCCGCGTGCTGGCTGAACGCGCTCGTGCAGGACACGGAGTTGATCACGAGCCGGGTCACCGGCTCCACGAGGGCCGGAGGGAACACGCCGAAGCCCAGGCGCCACCCGGTCATCGCGAACGTCTTCGACCACCCGTCGAGCAGGACGGTCCGCTCCGCCATCCCGTCGAGGTCGAGGATGCTCGCGTGGGGCCGGTCGTAGGCGATCGCCCAGTAGACCTCGTCGGAGAGGACCACGAGGTCGTGGCGGAGGGCGACCTCGGCGACGGCCTCGAGCTCCTCGCGGGTGAGCGCGCTGCCGCAGGGGTTGTGGGGAGAGGAGAGGATCAAGAGGCGCGTGCGGTCGGTGACGAGCGAGCGCAGCTCGTCGGGGTCGGGCCGGAACCCGTGCTCCTCCCGGAGCGGGAGCGGCACCGGGGTCGCCCCGGCGAAGGCCGCGATCGACTCGTACATCGGGAAGCCGGGGTCGGGGTAGACGACCTCGTCCCCCTCATCGCAGAGCGCGAGGATCGTGAAGAACATGATCGGCTTGGCCCCGGGCGTCACGATCACCCGGTCGGCGGTGGTCCGCAGCCGGCCGGTCCGCTCCAGGAAGGCGGCCACCGCCTCCCGCAGCGCGGGGATCCCGGGCGCCGGCACGTAGTGGGTCTCACCGCGGTCCAGGGCCTCCTTCGCCGCCTCCCGGATGTGCTCCGGCGTGTCGAAGTCGGGCTCCCCGATCTCGAGGTGGATGATCGCGCGTCCCTCCGCCTCGAGGGCGCGGGCCCGGGCGAGGACCTCGAAGGCGGACTCCGTGCCGAGACGGGCCATGCGGCCGGCGAGCTCCATGGCGCGCACGCTACGGAGCCGCCCCGACGCGCGTCAACCTCGGCGTTGCGCAGGGTTCACCCGGACGCCGCACCTCCTCCCGCGGAGCGCCCTCGCTCAGTCCCCGAGCGGCGGGATGAAGATCGTGAGCCCCAGGGGAGGCGTGAGCGGCGTGAACGGCCCCACCGGGGCGCCGTCGATCGTGACCACGACCCCCTCCGCCTCGCCCGTTGAGAGGCCGGCGGGCCCGATGTTGCAGACCATGCGCAAGGTCCCCTCGAACGCGCCCCGCGTGGGGCGGAGGCGCTTGAGGAGGATCCTCGCCTGGAGGATCCCCGCCGCGAAGACGTCGCCGTAGGTGCCGATCAGGCCGAAGCTCTCGACGCTGAGCGGCCGCCACTTCCCAGAGGCCAAGAGGTTCGTGGCCGGGTTCGGGTCGGCCCCGTTCACGTGGGCCCAGGTCCCGAACCCCTCGATGTCCGAGCCGTCGACCCGCCCGTTCCCGTTCATGATGAACAGGTGGGTGACCGAGCCGATCGTCCCGGCCGATGAGACGGTGACGAACCGGAACCGCGTCTCGTCGTCGGCCCAGGCGGGTCGAGCCAGCGCCCCGATCACCCCGGGCGCCGACGCCACGGCGACCGACCCGAGCCCCGCCCGCTTGAGGAACGTCCGTCGATCCATCCCGCCCTCCTCGTCCCCCGACCGGCGTCGCGCCGGCGGATCGGGCTCGGAGCCCCTCGCCGTCCCGGTGCCTCGGACGACGGACGGCGTCGAGCTCCGAGCGGGTGCGGGCGGCGGGTGGTGGGCCGCGTAACGTGGCCGTCGTGGGGCTCCTCTCTCCGTCGCACCGTACCACTGCGGAACGGGACGCTCTATAGGGCGGCCTACGTAGGTCGGCCCCGCCTGCTGTCGCCTCACGGGGCGGAGCCGGGAGGAGCTCCTCGGCTCCCCCGCGGTCCTCCTCGGCGAGGCCCAGGTGGGAACCTCGAAGGTCGCGCCCCCGTCTCGTTGGGGGTGTGAAGAGGCGTGGGCGCTCCTGATCGCCGTCGCGCTGACGGCCGCTTGCGCGGTCGCCGACCACGAGCACGGCCGCCTGGTCGTGTTCAGCGTCCGTCGGCGCCGCCGGGTGGCGACGATCCCCGTGGGGGCCGGCCCCCACGGGGTCTGGGCGCTGGGCTGAGCCGCCGGCTCGGGGCGCTGCGGCCGCCCTTGCTAGCATCCGAAGCATGGGAGAGCTGCCGGAGGAGCTGGCGAACCGGCCGCCCCGTCCCCCTGGCCACGAGCCGACGGCCACCCTCACCCTCGACGCCTACCGCAGGCTCAGGGCCGAGCTCGAGGAGCTCCGGACGGTGGGGAGGGCCAGGATCGCCGAGCGCCTGGCGGCCGCCAGGGCCCACGGGGACATCCGCGAGAACGCGGAGTACGACGCGGCCAAGAACGAGCAGGCCCT
>Ga0101943_1000744_pt1 | contig 41104 bp, 47 predicted proteins | sample DewCreD2012metaG_5_FD_75244 | JGI IMG/M metagenome (GOLD analysis project Ga0101943, IMG submission 75244) | Hot spring sediment bacterial and archeal communities from British Columbia, Canada, to study Microbial Dark Matter (Phase II) - Dewar... ... | reverse complement strand
TTGGAACACACTGGAGGAATATGTAGAGACGCCGACGGTGCGCTGGTACGGAACCTCGGCTGCTTGCGGTCAGGACTACGAATGGTTGTCCGGGCACTGGCTGAGTGGATGTGTTCCACCGCCCAGCGGAATGATGGTGTATGAAGATGCGTTCGGGCTTCGTGTGGGTGGGGATTTGGGCACGGCAGCGGTGCCCAAGCGGGTGCCGGAGTATTTGGAGCTAAATTCTGATTTGCCAGATGTATATCTACCCGAAGAACCTACTTCAGTTAAACCTATGGGCTTACCTATTATTATCGTGCTTGCCTGTCTGGCAGCCTGCGCTGGATCGCTTGCGTCTATATGGAACGCTTACCAAATTTGTGCGAGTAATCCTCCCCCTGTAGGATGTCAGGGAGCACCTCACTGGATTTGCTGGGTAGATTGCTTGATAAAAAACGGTTGTGGCGGTCCCGTCTCTCTCGTTCTCTGTCTCGCCTGTGCGCTCTGTATTTGCGTTGCTCTGCGCCTACCTCCTAAGGTCTGCAAAAGGCTGGCGGATGAGCTCAAGAAAATTATAAAACCTAAGCCGAAGGAAAGGGTGATTTAGAATGCTTAGCAGAGTGAAGCTTCTCGGGAAACACGCTGCTGTAGTTGCTAGTTGGCTCTTTCTGGTGGCGGTTTGGTTAGCGGTGTCTACATGGATTATAAGTCCACTATTGTGGGTACAGCTAAATTCCCAAAGCATTTTTATCCTGCTTGGTCGTAGCTTATCGATATCGATGCTATTATGCCTTCTCTGTTGTCTGGCGAATGCAAAACAATTGATGCAATCTACTGGGCGAGTCAATGCAAACGATGCATTCATAATCGTAAAAATAGTGTGGTTATGTGTGGGTGTTGTTTTTGTTATCTTAACCCTATCATCGACTCTTCTCTTAGGATATTGGGTTCTGACAAAGCCGATATAATATTGGTATTATGCTAGGATTCAATTGGGCGATCGTTGATGGGTGCGACAGGCGAGCCGAGTAGATACTATCCGATGGACAGCAACGGGCTAATGGTGCAGAGCGAGTTGCCGATGGCGTGCGTGTGTCAGGTGGCACTCGTGCCGATGGTATGCCCCCCGCTGGGGTATGGGAATTGTTTACGAAGCGAATGTGCAAATACATATGGGGTTAGCTGCTTCCCTGGCACCTGTAACAATCCTGGATCACCCACACCATGTTCGCCGCCTTTACCTAATCCAAACGATCGCGTAATCGTGCCTTTGGGCTTTGTCGGGTTAATAATAGCGTGCTGGAGTAATCCGATATGTCGAACAGTGTTGCTATGTCTTGCAGGGGCCATCGGTGTTGGTTTAGGCGAACTCGTTAACCAGCTTATTCAAGGTACATGCTGCAATTGGTGTTCAATAGGGTGCGCGTCCATCTGCGGCTGTCTGGCGGGAGTGGCAACTGCTGGTCTAGCCGGCTTGCTTGGTAGGCTTCTTCCCCCACCATTAGGTGGGCTTTTAGCTGGTATAATCGGCGCAATAGGCTTTGGAGCTTGCAACGGCTGCTGCGTCCGTTGGCTGAGGTGCTAAGCATGGAGAGGTGATGCCATGAAGGATCTGCTTTTATCGGCGTTGGCGATGATGATGAGCGCAATAATCTCAGGGTTATTATTGGAAGCCTTACGCTCATGGGGCTTTCCGTGTCTACAAACAGTTTCTCCAAGGGGCTACTTGCTCGCAGGCTTGGTGAGTGCTATTCCTGTCGGTGTTGTGTACCTGATACTTAGGCTGCGTTTTACTGACCGGTCGGTGGCTGTCACTGGTGCCGTGATCGTTCTTATGGCTTTAATGACCTTTGTACTTGGGTTCTTTCGCCGGTAGGGAAAGGAATTCAAGTCTTGTAGCGGGAAGACTGGCTACCTGCAGCATCAGCATACAAGCGGTGAGTTGCTCATGATGGGTGCGACGGGCGAGCCAAGTGGATACTATCCGATGGACAGCAACGGGCTAATGGTGCAGAGCGAGTTGCCGATGGCGTGCGTGTGTAAGATAATGACTGCCGTGCCGATGGTGTGCCCCCGTTGATATAAGGTACAATCTGCACCGATGGAAGCGCAGGTTGTATCGGTCAAGCAGGCGTATCAGATGCCCATCGGCAGTCGGCTGACCGTGCGTGGCTGGGTGCGCTCACGGCGCGACTCGAAAGGTATCTCCTTTATCGAACTCAACGACGGTTCACGCTTCAAAAGTCTGCAGCTGGTGGTGAACGAAGGGGTTCTGCCCGAAGCGACGCTCAAGCGCGTCACGGCAGGTGCGTGCGTCGCGGCGACGGGCGAGCTTGTCGAATCGCCCGCCCCCGGTCAACCGGTGGAGCTGCGCGTGGAAAGTCTGCAGATTTACGGCGAGGCGGATTCTGCCACCTATCCGATGCAGAAGAAGGGGCACTCGTTCGAGTTTTTGCGCGAAATTGCGCACCTGCGTGTGCGGGGCAACACTTTTGGCGCGGTATTTCGCGTGCGCAACGCGCTCGCCTATGCTATCCACAAGTTCTTTCAGGAGCGCGATTTCCTCTATGTGCATACGCCCATTATCACGCCTTCCGATTGTGAAGGTGCGGGTGCCCTTTTCCGCGTCACCACGCTGGATCTGGAGAACCCACCCCGCACGCCCGATGGACGCATCGACTGGAGCCAGGACTTCTTCGGTAGACCCACCTATCTTACGGTGAGCGGTCAGCTGGAGGCGGAAATCTTCGCGCTGGCGTTTGGCAAGGTGTACACCTTCGGGCCCACCTTCCGCGCCGAGAACAGCAACACGCCGCGCCATCTCGCCGAGTTCTGGATGATCGAGCCCGAAATGGCGTTCTACGAGCTGTCTGACAACATGCGCCTCGCAGAGGAGTTCCTGAAGTATATCATCCAGTATGTGCTGGACAACTGCCGCGAGGATATGGAGTTCTTCCACCAGCGCATCGACAACACCGTGCTCTCGACGCTGGAGCATGTGGTAAGCTCTTCATTTGAGCATATCACCTACACGGAGGCAATCCAGATCTTGCAGAAGGCGGAACGCGACTGGGAATTCCCCTCGGTATGGGGCAATGATCTGCAGACCGAACATGAGCGCTATTTGACCGAGGAGGCATTCAAGAAGCCTGTCGTTGTGACCGACTACCCGAAGGAGATTAAAGCGTTCTATATGCGTGTGAACGATGATGGGCGCACCGTGCGCGCGATGGATGTGCTGGTGCCGCGTGTGGGCGAGATTATCGGGGGCAGTCAGCGCGAGGAACGGTATGATGTGCTGCTCCAGCGCATTCGCGAATCGGGACTGAACGAGCAGGACTACTGGTGGTATCTTGACCTGCGCAAATACGGCTCCGCGCCTCATTCAGGCTTTGGGTTAGGCTTCGAAAGGATGCTGATGTATATTACGGGGATGAAGAACATTCGGGATGTGATTCCGTTCCCGCGCACGCCGGGCAACGCGGAGTTCTGATGGCGCGTCTAAAGGGAGGGTAGGAGAGAACGCATGGAGCGAAGAGGACGCAGGTTGAAGATTGCACTGGGTGCGCTGACGATACTCATCCTATGGGCGTGTTCTGGAGGTGGTGGCGGAGGTGGTATTAGCACCCGCACCCTGCGCGTGGTCGGTACGCCTGTAGGCGCGCGCGTCTTCGTGAATGGAGTTGAACGGGGCACTGCACCCATCGACCTGAGTGACCTACCTGCCGGCACACACCATATCCGGGTCGAAATCACCCTTGAAAACGGACAGATTATCGCGCAGGAGTTCTCTGTGGTGGTCGGCTCGCAGCCCGAAGTGCGCTATGACCTCAACCGCTACCGCATCGAGACGAACCCCATTCAGGTGGAGGTGTGGGTTGATCTGCAACAGCAAGTTGTTGCGACCATGCGCACGGTGGATGGCACGATTGTCGAAGCGAACTTTATTTGGTCGATTGAAAACCCGAATGTAGCGACCGTAACGGGCAACGAGAACAATACCCGCTACATACGGGGTATTGCTCGCGGCAGCACCTATCTTATCATCACCGATACACGCACGGGGGTCAGCCTGCGCGTGCCTGTGACCGTGTTGGACTTCCCACCGCCACCCGGTGGCTAAAGTATGGCATAATCTTAGCATGCCAGAACTCAGATGTGATCCTGTCACTGGGGAATGGGTGATTATTGCGACGGAGCGCAGCCGTCGCCCGCACGATTTCCGCAAGAGTGAGGCAAGCGATTCGCCCAAGCCAGAACGGCTGGACAGCTGTCCCTTTTGCCCGGGCAACGAGGGGTTGACCCCGCCCGAAATCTGCGCTTTTCGGGAAGCGGACAGTGTACCCGATACGCCCGGCTGGTGGGTGCGTACCGTGCCGAACAAATATCCTGCTCTGACCTATGAGGGTGATCTAAATGCGCACCGGGTCGGTCTCTACACGGTGATGAACGCTGTCGGCACGCACGAGGTGATTATCGAAACGCCCTTGCATCATCAGCATCCTGCCACGATGCCCCTGAACCAGTGGCAGGAAGCCATCCGAATGTATTGCGAACGCACCCTGCAGCTGCAACGCGATGCGCGTTTTCAGTATGTATTGATCTTTCGCAACCATGGTAAAACCGCGGGCGCGTCATTGGAGCATCCCCACTCGCAGCTCGCTGCCCTGCCACTCGTGCCAGAGGCGGTGCAGCGCAAGATGGATGGTCTCCGGCGTTATGCAGACCAGCATGGGCGCTGCCTTTACTGCGACATGCTTGCCCAGGAGAGGCAATCGCGCGAGCGCGTGGTGCTGGAGAACGCCCATTTTATAGCCTTTACCCCCTTCGCCTCACGCTATCCCTACGAGGTGTGTCTTCTACCAAAGCATCACGCGGCGCACTTCGCGCAAGAGCCGCCCGAAGTGCTCCAGGCGTTCGCCGCAACCCTGCAGGAAGTGTTGCAACGGCTCTATCGCGTTTTGGATGACCCACCCTATAACTACATGATTTACACTGCGCCGATTAATCTGGAGCACGAGCCACTTTTCCACTGGCATTTGACGCTGGCGCCACGGCTGGCGATCCCAGCGGGTTTTGAAATGGGCACGGGGATATATATTAACATCACCGCGCCAGAAGACGCTGCACACGATCTGCGCCTCGTGGGCACTGGGCATGATCCCTGAAAGCAGCACCTGCTCGAACGGGTACAATTCGGGCGAGACGAGCCATGGTAGTTATGGGGATAGTGACGATGGCAGCCGCATGGACGCTGGCGAGCGCGGAACCTCATCCGCGCCCCGATTTTGAACGGAAAGCATGGCAATCGCTGAACGGCATCTGGGAATTCCAGTTCGACCCACAGGCAAAGGGGCTTACTGAAAACTGGCATGTACGCGACACACCCTTTCAGGACACCATTCGCGTGCCCTTTGGCTGGGAGAGCAAGCTCAGCGGGGTGCAGCGTCCCGATTATAAGGGGGTCGCATGGTATCGGCGCGAGTTTCACTTGCCGTCTGAATGGCAGGGCAAACGCATCTGGCTCTGCTTCGGCGCGGTGGATTGGCAAGCGCGGGTGTGGGTGAACGGGGTGGGGGTGGACGAACATGAAGGCGGATACTCCGAGTTCCGACTGGACATCACGCCGCATGCCCGATTTGACCGCCCGAACCGTCTCGTGGTGCGCGTGGAGGACCACACCGACCCTGAAACCCCGCTTGGCAAGCAGATTCCCAACTGGTACACCAGCATCAGTGGTATTTGGCAAACGGTGTGGCTGGAGGCGACAGGGGAAGCACTCATCAAAAGCTGGCGCATCTTGCCTGAAGGCGATGCGCAGGGCGTGCCGACGGGCGTGGCGCGCTTCCAGTTTGAAATCGAACGCGGGCGGTTGGATACACCCTTGATTCTAAGCATCGCCTCTGCGAATCGGCAGTTTCTTACAGCGCAGGCGGTGCTGCTGCCGGGCGAGACCCATGCCGAGATAGCCCTTCAGATGTCCAAGCCGCGCTTCTGGACCCCTGAAACTCCTGTGCTCTACCCATTTATTGTTCGGCTTCGCACCGGGTCGAACCGTGCTGCCGCTCCACAGACCCTGGATGAGGTGCATGGTTATTTCGGTATCCGCACCGTGCGCTGGGGCAGGTATGGCGGTTCGGAGCATAGCTTCGTGCTGCTGAACGGCAAGCCCCTTTTTCTGCGTGGGGTGCTGGATCAGTCGTTCAATCCTGAAGGCATCTACACCGCGCCCAGCGACGAGTTCCTGAAGCGGGATATCGAGCGGGCGAAGCAGGCAGGGTTCAACATGCTGCGTATTCACATCAAGGCGGACGAGCCGCGCAAGCTCTACTGGGCAGACAAGCTGGGTATCCTGGTTCAGGCGGATATCCCTTGCACCTATTTGCTCACCGCTCGCGCCCGTCAGCACTTCGAGCGCACCATGCGCGACCAGATCGCACGCGATTTCAACCACCCCAGCCTGATTATCTGGACCCTTTTTAACGAGGAATGGGGCATCGGCTCCTTGAAGAACGCCGAGCGTAGCCATCGGGTGGATTGGGTGTTGCAGATGGTGCATCTGGCGCGCGAGCTGGATCCCACGCGCCTTATTCATGACAACTCGGGATGGGCGCATCTGGAGACGGACCTGAACTCGTTCCACTGGTACGGGCGCGATGTGGACGGTTTCCGCGTGCACGCCCGGCAGATTAACGAGCGCGAGATTGGTGAAGGGAAGGGCTGGAACTATATGGATGGGCGTGCCAGCCGTGGCGAACCGTTTATTAATAATGAGTTCAGCTATCTTGCAGCCGGAGATGGGGATGGTGACTGGTCATGGGGCAATCTGATGGTGGTGAACACTCTGCGCAGCCTCGATAAGTTGGTTGGCTACACCTATACCGAGCTGACCGACATTGAATGGGAGCATAACGGTGTGTACAACTATGATCGCTCACCGAAGGAGTTTGGCTTTGACTTTTGGGCGGAAGGAATGACTGTCGCTGACCTGTTTGCAGAGGATTTTCTGGTGCTGGATGTACCTGCCATCAAACATGCTCGGCGAGGCGAGCAGGTGGATGTGCCCGTGCTGTTGAGCCACTTTTCTGGGCGATGGGAAGGCAAGACGCTTTATTTGAGTTATCGGCTGGACTGGCTGGATACCCTGGGCAACCTTCATCAGGGCAAGCGGGCCAGGATGCCGATTACGGGCGCACCCCCTTACCAATTAACGCCGCTTGCCACGCTCCATCTCACACTGCCCGAGCAACCTGCATTGGCGACCCTCGTTGCTTGGCTGGAGGACAAGCGGGGGCGGCGGATTCATATCAACTACACGCAGTGGGCGGTCGCGCTGGACGAGATCCCGCCCATAGAGTGGCTAAATGCTCGCCGGCTCGTGGTGCGGTTCCGCCCGACCGACTATGTGCACACGGAGTTCAGCGAGCAGGACGCGCCCGCGACTCCGATCGCTGGCAAGCATTATGGGCGTGGGCATGGGTTTGTGGAGTATGCGATCCGCCTGCCCGATGACGCTCCTCTGAACCGAGTGGAGCGTATCACGCTGTTGATGGAGGTGGGCGCAAAGGCAGGACGCGAGAAGGTGGATTGGGCGCAGCGCGTGCATCCTGCGGATTATCCTCAGACGGATGGCAAAAAGTTCCCCTCGCGTGTGCAGGTGAAGCTGAATGGGATCCGCGTTGCGACTTGGGAGCTGCCCGATGACCCTGCCGATGCGCGGGGCGTGCTGTCACACTGGGCAGGAGTGGAACGCGGCTCTTACGGCTACCGACAGGAGGCAACGCTAATGCTAACACCCTCGCTGCGGGCGCAACTGGAACGGGAGCGTGTGGTGCATCTCCGCCTCGTTGTGCCACCTGAACTGCCCGGTGGCGTGGCAATCTACGGTGCCCAGATGGGTTGCTATCCGATGGAGCCGGCATTGGTGCTGCACTTCAAGCGACCATGATTCGCTTCTCGAACGGGGAATCGGTGGAGTTTCTCACGGGCAGTGGTGCGCTGGGGTTCGATGGGCGCGGCTGGTGGTGGGAGCATTCTCTGCGCTGGCTGGGGCTTTTGGACCCACACGACTTTGCGATTGTGGTGAAAACGCTCACCTTGCGCCCACGCAAGGGGAATCTGCGCTGGTACGCGCCTTGGCGATGTGTGCGTCTCCTGTCTGGGGGTGTGGTGAACGCAGTGGGGCTGACCAATCCTGGCATCGAGTGGTGGATACGCACCTGCTATCCTCGCATGCAGCGGATGCGTCTGCGGATTATCGTTTCGGTCTACGCCGATTCGGTAGAGGAAGCGGAGCAGCTGGCTCGCCTGTTAGCCCCTTTGCAGATAACCGCCGTTGAGCTGAACGCTTCCTGCCCGAATGTGCCGCACGACTCGACGGTTGCCCATGTGGTGGGGATGGCCGAGGCATTGTGTCAGGCGGGCCATCCGCTGATTGTGAAGGTCGGTTATGACCAGCCCTATGTAGAGATGGCGCAAGCATTGGAGGGTACTGCGGAAGCTATCCACGCAATTAATGCTGTGCCGTGGCGAATAGTGTTTCCTGAAAAGCCCTCGCCGTTAGCGCACTTGGGTGGTGGCGCGGTATCGGGTGAGCCGATTCGTCCCTTTGTGCGCGAGGTGGTCGCCTGCCTGCGCGAAGCCACGCGCTTGCCCATTATTGCGGGCGGCGGCATTTATACCCTGCGCGACCTGGAGGCGTTGTGGGCGCTGGGGGCACGTGCCTTCAGCATCGGCACCCTCTTTTTGTGGGCACCGTGGTTGCCGAACCGACTCGTGCGCCAGTGGCGCAGAAAACTGCATGGCGACTGACTCGCGGCTTCTGGCAGGCTGTCGATTGCGCCCGCTATGAGCCGCACCCATTTTGCGCTGGCAGGAAACGCGCGTTGGAACGGGTATTTTTATGGCACTGGCAGGAGGTGCTTTTCTGGTGGAGCGGGTTTCGATCTTTGTGGACGGCGCAAATATGTATTACGCGCAGAAGCGTTTGGGATGGTTTTTAGACTATCGCAAGGTGTTGTGCTATTTTCGCACGCATCTTGGGATGCAAGTTGCGGACGCCTTCTACTACACGGCGTTTGATCCAGGTGCCAAGGGGCGGGACGCGACCTTCCATGACTATCTGCTGCATTCGGGCTATGTGCTGCGGATGCGCCCCATTAAGGGCGGTTGTGAAACGATGCGCGAGGAGCCCCCGTGGGAACGAGTGGAGCTCACGGTCGATATGGTGCTCGATATGTTGCTGACGCTGGAGCATTACGATGTGTGTGCCATTTTCAGTGGCGATGGCAACTTCGAGCGGGTGGTGGAGGCGTTGCGCGTGCGTGGGAAGCGCGTGATGGTGTTCGCCCATCCGGAGATGACCGCGCGCGAGCTGCGCAACGCGACGGGCATTCATTTCCATGACCTGCGCGACATGGAGCGTTATATCGCCCGTACCGATCGCGCCCCGGAGAGCTGTGCTCCTGAGCGTGCCGACAAAGAGTCATGAGCGAGATGTCTGCTGCTTCGGATTTCCGTGCGGGCTTCGTGGCGGTGATCGGCAAGCCGAATGTGGGCAAAAGCACGCTCATCAACTACTTTGTGGGGCGCAAGGTGAGCATTGTTTCGCCGCGCCCGCAAACGACGCGCCGACGCATTCTGGGCATCGCCCACCTACCCCATGCGCAGATTGTGTTTGTGGACACGCCTGGTATCCATCAGCCGAAGCACAAACTGGGCGAACAGATGGTGGAGGTCGCGCTCGGCTCGCTCCCGGACGCCGATCTGATCCTGTTCGTGTGTGATGTGTCGCGTCCGCCCAGCGATGAGGACCGGCATATCGCCACCATTCTGCAAAACGAAGCGCATGTGCCCATCATTCTGGTGCTAAATAAAATGGACCGTCTGACACCCGATAAGGTGAAACCGCATACTGAAGCTTACTGGCAACTGGTACCCCAGCACGCAGCATGGATGATGACCAACGCCGTCAAAGGTCACAATTGTGACAAATTGCTTGAGCTGATCGTGCAGCATTTGCCCCCGAATCCACCTTTCTTTCCCCCTGACCAGCTGACCGATCAGCCTGCGCGGCTCTTTGCGGCGGAAATCATTCGCGAGAAGGTGCTGCTTAATACCTATCAGGAGGTGCCGCACGGGGTCGGCGTTGCTATCGAACGCTGGGAGGAGCGATCGAACGGCGTGCTGGTGATTGCTGCCACTATCTATGTGGAACGCGAATCCCATAAGGGCATCGTGATTGGCGAGGGAGGCAAGATGCTCAAAAAGATTGGGCAGCAGGCGCGTGAGGAGTTAGAGCTTTGGCTTCAGCGGCGTATCTATCTGGAGCTGTGGGTCAAGGTGCGCGAGCATTGGCGCGACCAACCTGCCTTCTTTCACCAACTGGAAAGCTGAATGCCCGATTCCTATCTGGGATATTCAGCGCAAGCTGAGTTAGAGACCAATCACGGACAGGAAGATAGGGTATCCTATGAAGTGGTGAGCCTGATGGAACAAACCACCTATAAGGGAACGAAACCTGTGCCGGCCGAGCCAGTGGGCTTCGAAGCGTTCCTGGACTAACTCGATGATGAAACGCATGCCGAATGGGTGGAAGGGAAGGTAATCCTAAAAATGCCTGTATCCGTTAAACATCAGGAGAGCAACGCCCTCTTGTATGCCCTTCTTCACAGTTGGTTAGATTACCATCCATCGGGCAGGGTCTACCATCCCCCGTTGCAGGTGAAGCTGACACTGCCCGATGGCAAGCTGGTCTCACGCGAGCCAGATATTGTGGTAATCCTGAACGACCGCATAGAACAGCTGCGGGAGAACTACTTTGAGGGTGCACCCAGCGTGATTGCAGAGGTGGTTAGCCCAAGCTCCCGCACGGTTGGTTCGCCGAGTACGAGGCGGCGGGCGTGCCTGAATACTGGGTGATAGACCTCGATCGCGAGTACGCCGAGTTCTGGCAGTTAGACAGTACAGGCGCATATCGGGCGGCGTTTACAGGGAGCGAAGGCGTCTATACCAGCCGCGAACTACAAGGCTTCTGGCTGCGCGTGGAATGGCTGTGGAGTCCTCCCTCCCTGTTTGAAGTGCTGAAAGCGTGGGGATTACACATCTGAACAGGGTAGGGATAGGTTCGGTGGTTCGGGAGGGGCGCACCTGCGTGTGCGCCCTTATCACGTGTTCGCCTATCCAGACATCGAAGCAATAGGGGGTAATAGGGGCAGATACACAGGTCCACCCCTATGCGATTAGCGTCTACCTGCGTTGAGCAGAGGGTCAGGGTGAGAAGACAACCCCCTCTCCCCAGTGGGGAGAGGGGACAGGTGAGGGGGCTACCTCTTGCAGACAGTCGAACCTAACACCCACTGCCGAAGTTGAACAGCACCTGCAACAGGTCGGCGTCGTCCACTACCTGGTCGCAGTTCACATCGACGCGACCCAGGTTGCCGCCCGTCTGTCCGAAAGCGAACAGCACGGCTAAGAGATCGGCATCATCCACGCAGCCGTTTTCATCCACATCACTTGGATTACCATATGGGGTAAAGCTCCACGACAGGATATCATGGTTTTCAGCCCGTGCCCCGGAGCCCCCTGTAAACCCTACATAGGCTCTCCCACACTGATCCAAAATGCGTGCCAAGTCAGTAGCAGCGATACTCACCTGAATGAGAGGTTGACTCAGATCGCGCACATAAACCGAGAAGACACCTGATGCATAGACCACTCTAACAGGTATCACCTCTCCTGAGTCTAAGGCGAAAGACGGTGTGGCAATTGCTAGGGAATAAATGTGTTGTGCACTGTTTGGCAGTTCCCATCGCGTGTTGACACTGACATGATTGGCATTCGGATCGCTGCCAGCGTCGTAAATGTTTTGGTGAGTGTCAAACTCGACGACAAGGCTATAAGGAATACCTTTATAACCCAAACAGCATCCAATCGGAGGGAAAGGCTCACGAGCGATTATGAAGGAAAGTCCATCCGCCCCTCCATATAACAGTTCTGAAATACGAAAGGTAAAGAAGGTTTCAAATCCTCCAGCAAGGTACTGGGGTGTGTTATGATAGGCAGTACTATAATGATATTGCCGAGCAGGGTTGAGGCGCAGGATGTTTCCAACGATGGCTGCGTCCCGATGCAGGATCAAGGAATTGTGTGCGCTAGAGAAGTCAGGATAGTTGAACTGGGCATAAGCCACGCTTAGGCTGATCGTATAGGCGACCAGAGCCAGTCGCCACATCGTAATAACCCCATACAGCAACTTACACATTACTCGCATCGTTCAGACCTCCTTCACTGAAAAGTCGAGACGCCTCACGCGCCACGCTGCTTCTATTATACCCCACTTTTCAGCAGATGCAAGGGGAGCAGTGTCTCTCCTAAAGCAGCAAACAGTTAATGTGATTGTCGCCACTTGTGCCCGTAATGTGCCTGATTCAGGTAGAATCAATGCGATGGCTCGCAAGCAACGGTCGGGGGCACTGGATGGACTGAGTGAGGGTGTCGAGCACCTACTTCAACGCTACCTAAAAGAGCGTGGATGGAAATATGCCTGGCAGCAACAACTGGGCAGCAAGGTTCCCGATGCTGTGATCTACCAGCAGGGGAAGCCTATTGCAGTAATAGAGGCGACTGCGTTTCTCGCCAGGGAGCCTTCTCGCCATAAGCCAAAGGAAGTAGCATTTATAGAGGAAGCCCTCGAAGCGTTCGAGGAGGACGAGGACAAAGCAGTCCATTTCAGTGAACTTGAGCCAGAAGACCTCGCTTACAGTCTCATGGAGCGACTTGATAAAAAACATAATCTGGCAAAGGTTGCCTTTGAGCATCAGCTGCCGTTCCTGCTGGCGATGTATGGGGGCGTGTTGAAAGGGGTTGTTCGCTACGACCTGCTTCAATCCTATCCTGAGGTGAGCGCGTTGGGCATGCTTGAACAGGCTTCCCTTTTGATGAAGGTGGAACAGCTGCTTCAAAGCCAGGAGATCTCGTCCCAGCTTACTGAAGATGATCGCCGTTTGATCGCTATGATTGAAAATATTTTGCGTGAACGCTGGGGTTGCGAATTTAAGAATCCATCGGAAAGTTTTGTGAGGCTCGAAGAGTTCCTCAAAAAGTTCGAAGGAGTTCCGGAGGAAATTACTAAAGAAGAAATCGTTCGGATGGATATATTGCTAAATCCCCATGCAACGTATTGCTGGCCCGAAACCCTTATTGGTGCGTACGATACGGTATACAGATGGAACGGGGAACAGCAGCAGTGGCAGCTGTGGCGTTCGGGAACGACCGCAATTTTACGGCGTCTGGCTACTGAGCTGTTAGCGGGCAGTGTTTCGGTGCCTTGGCAGGAAGCCATCAGCACCTCACGGAGCGAGAACTTCTATGATGAACGCGACCCCGAAGCGCATTCTGCTTGACACAAATATCTTGATCGCCTATCTCAATCAACAGCACGCGCCATGATGCAGTTCACCAACGCTTGCGAGTGATGATAGACGAAGGCTATGAGCTTCTGTTGGCGCCGCAGTGTGTGTACGAGTTCTATGTAGTGGCTACACGCCCAGTGGAGCAAAACGGTCTGGGGTGCTCGCCTACGGAGGCGATGCAACTTCTTCAGAATGTGGCGACGATCTTTCCTGTGCTGGAGGATGCCCAAAGCACACCACAGGAATGGCAAACGCTGTGTAAGAATTATGGGATTCAGGGGAAGCAGGCTCATGATGTGCGCTTGGTAGCCTGGATGGTCAGGCAGAATGTCCATGAACTATTAACTCTGAACCCGAAGGACTTTGCGCTGTTTCGTGGGCTAATTACCGTGCAAGGGGTATAATAGTTAAGCGCGGAGGGGTGGCCGAGTGGTTGAAGGCGGCGGTCTTGAAAACCGCATCCCACCTTCGTGTGGGACGGGGGTTCGAATCCCTCCCCCTCCGCCAGAAAAAGTTTAGCCCCTCCCCGAACGGGGAGGGGCTTTTGGCTTCGCTTACGCGGCTTGCTACCGCGAGCGCTCGTGATGGAACACGAGGATGTCTCCGCGTCGCACTACACCCCGATAGGTGAACACGGGGTCTTGACGATCGGGCACAAAGAACTGCACCCCAATCGCGTCGGGGTCGCCCTCCTCACTGCCGCGCGGGCGGCTATCGCGCACCTGCACGCTCACAATACCCCGTACATGGCGCACACCCTCGCGCGTGCGGACGGTTATCACCGCAGGACCTGCAAAGGCAGCTACATGGTGTTCGGCGTCCACCTCCAGACGCGCCAGGCGTATCATCTGAATCTCGACGATACGGTTCTCCTGGCGGGTGGTAAAGCGGAATGCGCCTGCTTGAAACTCGTGATCTCCGCAAGTCGCATGGATGACATTCAGCCCGAAGTGGGCGTTCGGATGGTCCGCGTCGGGCGCACCTGCAGCCCCGGCGCCAATTGCGCCCTCGACAACACAGGTCTGCGCCATCGCCACGGCGCTCACCAGCGTCAGTAAAGCCAGCCACATCAGCTTACGCATCATACATCCCTCCTTCCTGTAGTCAGGAACATCGGTAGGAAAGCCCAGGATGTTCCCGCTACCCCCTTCGACGAAAGCAGGAGGAAAATGTTCGGTATTCAGCCAATCGGTGAACCGTTTACCGTCAGATGAAAACGGCAATCGATCGCCTCCGCCGCGCGGCGGCACATCACCATCCGCTCCAGAAAAATTTCAAAATACTCCATCAAGCTGGCGACACTGGTGTCGATCTCCAGATTGAGTTCGATGGTGCGCTCTTTGGGGAACACGCGCAACCTTGAACGCTGCGTGGCGAAGTTAACCCGATCGTGAATATCGAACTGGTCCCGATGAGGATTCTGCACACGGGAGAAATGCACATCGGACTTGTCAGCGAGGATGACGGTTGCGGCGGCATAGTTGACGGGGTAGCCCGAGGTCTCCTCGTGGTTGCCAATTGCGCTGACGATGATAGCGATTTCTTCAGGTGGCATCCCCATCTGGCTCAACAGATGGAAGGCGATCAGTGCACCCGTTTGCGCATGGTGGTCGCGGGCGATGACATTGCCCACATCGTGCAGGAAGCCCGCAATGGCGGACAGTTCTGCCTGACGCTCCGTATAGCCCAGTTTGAGGCAGAGACGACGCGCGTTATTCGCCACGATGCCCGAATGGCGCAAGCCATGTTCCGTATAGCCCATCGCATAGAGCGCGTCGTTCGCCGCTCGAATATAGGCACGTACTGCTGGGTCATTACGCACCCTCTCCAGAGTCACGAGGCTCATACCGCCTTCGATTTTCGGCAGAATCGGCGATGTTCCTGTGCAGGTTTTTGTCCCCTTCATCCCCCACCCTCTCCCCAACGGGGCGAAAGGGTTGCTCTTCCTTTTTGCCATCAGGTATACTCTCCACGCGGAGAATGGAGATGCCGAGCGCAGAGTCAGAACGGGTGGCAGGGATCGTGCTGGCGGCAGGCAAGGGCACGCGCATGAAGTCGGACCTCCCCAAAGCGCTGACGCCCCTTTTAGGGTTGCCACTCACCGCCTATGTGCTGCGTGCGCTGCAAGGTGCAGGCGTCGATCCCGTGATCGTGGTGGTGGGTCATAGCGCGGAGCAGGTGCAAGCGGCACTGGGCGAGGGCTATCTTTACGCGCTCCAGACGGACCAGCTGGGCACGGGACACGCCACGATGCAGGCGATGCCGTTCATCCCAGAGGGGATTACGCGCGTGGTGGTCGCCGCTGGCGACGCGCCCCTCGTGACGCCCGAGGCGATTCGCGCCCTGATCGAGCACCATCAGCGTACCGAGGCGCAGGCGACCGTCGCCACCACCCTTCTCGATGACCCCACAGGCTACGGACGCATCGTGCGCGACGCGCAGGGGCAGATTCTTGGCATCGTGGAGGAACGCGATGCGCTGCCCGAACAGAAAGCCATTCGCGAGGTGTGTACCTCATTCTACTGTTTCGAGGTGTGCGTGCTGCGCGAAGCATTACCTCGCCTGAACAACCTCAACGCCCAGGGTGAATATTACTTGACCGATGTGATCGGCATCATCACGCAGGGTGGTGGCAGGGTCGAAGCATGGCAATCGCCTGACCCAACGCTGCTGCTTGGTGTGAACAATCGCTGGGAACTCGCGCAAGTCGCGCATGCCCTGCGTAAACGCATCCTCAAACAGCTCTGCTTGGACGGCGTGACGATTATCGACCCCACCACCACCTATATCGACGCCACCGTGCAGGTCGGACACGAGACCGTTATCGAGCCGAACACCTATCTGCGTGGCAGAACGATTGTGGGTGTGGGCTGCACACTGGGGCCCGACCTCTATCTTGAACACACACAGGTGGGTGACCACTGCCGACTGTTCCGCTCACATATTGTGGGCGCAACGATCGAGTCGGATGTCTCGGTGGGTCCCTTTGCACACTTGCGCCCCGGCACGGTGTTAAGACGAGGCGCACGAATCGGCGATTTTGTGGAAATAAAGAACACGGAGGTCGGCGAGGAGACAAAAGTGCTGCACCTGACCTATCTGGGTGATGCGACGGTCGGCAAGCGTACCAATATCGGTGCGGGCACGATCACCTGCAACTTCGACGGCATTCGCAAGCACCGCACGGTGATTGGTGATGAGGTGTTTGTTGGCTCGCACGCAACGCTGATTGCGCCTCTAACCATTGGCAACGGCGCGTATGTGGCGGCGGCAAGCCCCATCACCGACGATGTGCCGCCCGATGCGCTCGCCATCGCCCGCTGCTATCAAACCATCAAGGAAGGATGGGCGCGCCGACGCCGTGAATCTAAACAAATGGGAGGCGAAACCGATGGCAATTAATGGACAGGAGATCCTGCTGTTCGCGGGCAACTCGAACCCCGAACTGGCAGAGAAAATCGCCAAACACCTGGGGCGACCGCTCGGACAGATGATCTGCGGTCGCTTCTCCGATGGCGAGGTGCGCGTGCAGGTGCTGGAAAGCGCACGCGGAATGGATGTGTTCGTGGTGCAGTCCACCTGCGCCCCAGTGAACGATAACCTGATGGAGCTGCTAATCATGCTGGACGCTTTTCGAAGGGCGTCGGCGCGACGCATCACCGCCGTCATCCCCTACTATGGCTACGCCCGCCAGGATAAAAAGATCAAGCCGCGTGAACCAATCAGCGCGCGCCTCGTAGCGGACCTCATCACCGTCGCGGGCGCCACACGCGTGGTGACTATCGACCTGCATGCGGAGCAGATTCAGGGCTTCTTCGACATCCCTGTTGACCACCTCTACGCTGGTCCGATTATTGCCGAGTACCTCGTTCGCGAGGGCTATCGGGACCAGAATATCGTGGTGGTTTCGCCCGATGTGGCGGGTGTACCGCGTGCGCGTGCGATGGCGGAGGCGCTCGATGCGCCCCTCGCCATCATTGCCAAGCGCCGCCCCGAGCCGAACAAGGTGGAAGTGATGGAGATTATCGGCGAGGTCCAAGGGCGCATCGCCATCATGATCGACGACATGATCGACACGGGTGGCTCGGTGGTGCAGGGTGCGGAGGCGTTATTGCGGCGTGGAGCGGAGCGCATTATCGCCGCCTGCACACACCCCGTTTTTTCGGGGAACGCACCGCAACGACTCGCCGAATCGCCCATCGAAAAGGTCATCTGCACCGACACCATTCCTGTCCCGCCCCATAAACAGTTCGACAAGCTGGTGCGCCTGTCGGTCGCCCCGCTGCTGGGAGAAGCTATCTCGCGCATTCATCGCGACGAATCGGTCAGCGAACTGTTCCAGAACTATCGTTGAGCCGTGAAGCACATCGTCTCGGTCAGTCTGGGGTCGTCCAAACGCGACAAGCGCAGCGAGGTCGAAATCGCTGGCGAGCGTTTCTTGATTGAGCGCATCGGCACCGATGGCGACCTGAACCGCTTTCGCGCGCTCTTTGCCGAGCTGGACGGCAAAGTGGATGCGCTGGGCATCGGTGGCGCCGATCTGCATATCTGGGTGGGCAATCGTCGCTACACTTTTCGCTCCATTCAGAAGCTGGTGTCGGTCGCGAAAAAAACGCCCGTGGTGGACGGTAGCGGGCTGAAAAACACGCTTGAGCGCGAGGCGGTGCGCTGGCTGCAGACACATGGCGTTATCGATTTCACGCGCAGCGTGGTATTACTTATGTCAGCGGTCGACCGGTTCGGCATGGCGCAAGAGCTGGCTCGTTGCGCGAAGCAGGTGATTTACGGCGATTTGGTGTTCGCGGTTGGCATCCCCATTCCGATCCGCTCCTATCGCACGGTGGAATGGCTGGGACGCATTCTGCTGCCCCTCATTGTACGCTTGCCGTTCCAGTGGTTCTATCCGACAGGTGAGAAACAGGAGCAGCGCACGCCGCGTGCCCCCCACCTGTTCAACCAAGCCGATGTCGTCGCCGGCGACTGGCACTATATCCGCCGCTATATGCCGGAGCACCTGCCCGGCAAGCGAGTGATCACCAACACCGTGCGCCGCGCCGATATAGAGCTGCTGCGCGAGGCGGGCGTGGCGCAACTCATCACCACCACTCCCGTAGTCGAAGGCGAGACCTTCGCCACCAATGTGATGGAGGGCGTCATTGTCGCGCTCACGGGTCGCCACCCTGATATGCTGACGCCGCAGGACTATCTCCGCATGCTTCAGCAGCTCGGCTGGCAGCCGGGCGTTATCGATTTGCAGCAAGCCGTGGCTACCGCTGTGGTTGCCGATTCAGGTACGGTCTGTCCTGCCGAATGAGATCCTCATACCGCTCGCGCTCCACAATCAGCTGTGCCTCACCCGCACGCACCAGCACCATTGCAGGGCGCGGATAGCGGTTGTAGTTGCTGCTCATCGAGTAGGTATAGGCGCCTGCGGTCAGCACCGCAATCAGGTCTCCCTCACGAACCTCGGGCAGCCACGCCCATTCAATAATGGGGTCGATCTCACAGTGCTTGCCCAGGATGCGATAGGGACGAGTAGGTGGCAGGTGAGCACGATTAGCCAGTAGCGCGGTGTAGACGGCGCCATACATCTGTGGACGCGGATTGTCCGACACACCACCATCCACGATCAGATAGGTATCGGGTCTGCCCGGCTCACAAAGGGGCACACGCTTAACAGCGCCGACGCGATAGAGGGTGCAGCCCGCTTCGGCAATAAGCGAACGCCCCGGCTCCACCATAAGCATCGGCTCCGGTAAGTTGTGGTGGGCGCATGCGGTGCGCAGTGCAGATACCAAAGTATTGGCATACTCGGAAATGGCAGGAGGTTGATCAGCAGGCGTGTACCGCACGCTTAACCCCCCACCCAGATTGAGGCATGGCGCAATAAAACCTGTTCGCTGCTGCACCTCCGCGGCAAAGGCGACCATCACCTCCGCCGCAGCACGGAACGCGCTCAGCTCACGGATGTGTGAACCGATATGGCAGTGGAAGCCAAGCAGCTGCAGGTGCGGCTCCTGCAACACACGCTGCGTGGCTCTGAGTGCCTCCCCAGTGAGCAGATGGAATCCGAACTTGCTGTCGCGCTGCCCTGTGCGGATGAGCGGATGCGTATCCGCCTCCACCTCGGGCGCAACGCGAATGAGCACGCCCTGACGACCATGACATCCCCCCTCATCGGGCAAAGAGGATAACCGCTGCACAAGCCGGTCAATCTCGGCGAAGTTGTCCAGCACAATCGCCTGGATGCCCGCTTCAATCGCCATCTGCAGCTCCTCATCCGTCTTGTACACCCCGTGCAGGTGGATTCGGTCGGGGGGAAAGCCTGCCTGCAACGCGGTATACAACTCGCCTCCCGAAGCGACATCCAGCCCCAGCCCCTCTTCCGCAATCATCTGGCACAAGGCAAGGTTCAGCGCGGCTTTCCCCGCATAGAGAACGCAGGTATCAGGCTTGAGCGCGTGGAACGCCTCACGATAAGCCCGACAGCGCTCGCGCAAGGCAGGCTCATCCAATACATAGAGTGGCGTGCCAAACTGTTCAGCAAGCGCCACTGTATCGCACCCGCCAATCTCCAAATGTCCCTGCGCATTCACGCGCTGCGTGCCCAGTAAGAACATCGAGACGGCTCATAGATTACCCGAACAACCCCAGGGTGTGCTCCAGATACTCATGCTTTGGCTCGAGAAAGATTTGAGGCGAGAATCAGCGTGCCCCACAGGAGCACCCCCACGTCTATCGTGGTCTTGCCCAGCTGAGGCAAGTAGTAGTAATGCTCAAACGGGTGCAGGAAGCTCATCGGCAGAAAGGTCACCGCCTGCCACAGCAGCGCAGGAACAAGCAGCCTGCGCCACTGCACCAGCGCAACAATCACGCCAAGATAAGCCAGCAACATCACCAGATGGTCCCACGGCTCCTTGAAAAGCCACAGCGACGGCTCGGATAGGGCAACCTGCCAGTAGGTCCAATCGCCTGTTGGGGGAAACAGCTCGCTGAAGTAGTCCCGGAGCGGTCCAAAAAGGCTACTACGCAGCTGCTGATGCTGATAACGGCTTGGCTCCAGCGGCAGCAGGGTCAGGCGTAGGCAGATGATCACACATGCCACGACAAACATCCCCGCGCTTGCCACCCAGCTCGTTCGCCCCCACGCCTCCCGTTGCCACACCGTTAGTCCCACAAACAGCGGCAAGAGCATGAGTGCCTGTTCATACGCGCCCAGCGCGAGCAGGTACAGTCCAAACGCCGCAAGCAGCCAGCCCCAGTGTCGTTGCCTCATCCCAGCAAGCAGGCAATACAGGCTCCAAATAGCGAACGCGGTCATCAACAGCGCGGTGCGTGACGGAACCCAGCTGATTAGCCGCTCATATTCGACGCCCAGCATGCGATGGAAGCCCCAGAGAATCGCACCAAGAGCAAGTAGCCAGGAGCGCAAGCAACGCTTACCGAGAGCTGGCTCTCTATTCCCCGGTTTGGGAATATGTCCACCACGGTGAATGAACCACAGTGCCACCAGCAATCCGCCCACAAACCACCAATCGGACCAGCCCCTGAACCGCGCGGTTAGCCCCGTCTGCTGCAGGCTGAGCATCAACGCACCGAGACAGGCAAGCGCGCCCGATTGCGGAAATCCTGTCTGATGGGCGAAGACACGCAACGTGGCAAGCAACCCCAGCGCGGTTGTCAACAGCAGCAGCCAGTTGGTTAACCGATAGCCCCACCCCTGCTCACCATAAAGGGTATAATCCAGCACAAGTGAGAGGCAGGTTGTGGGGCGATAGAAGCCATTTTGTAGAAACCAGTCGCCTGTGAGCCAGCGCCCAACGCCGCGCAGCCCACCCGTATCGCGAATCGCATCGAGCATCACGGCGGTGTCGCTGTCGCTCCGTAAGGGGACAGGCGCAAACACTTCAGGCAAGACAAGCAGGTGCAGCGCTACCACCAGCGCGACCGCCACCCACAATATGCTTCTATTTGCCTTTGAAGAAGTTCGCGTTCTTCTCAATATAGTGGCGCCATTCGGGCGGCACTTCCGTGTCGGCATAGATGGCGTTCACAGGGCACTCCGGCTCACACAAGCCGCAATCGATACACTCGTCGGGATGAATATAAAGCTGGTCTTCCCCTTCGTAGATGCAGTCGACGGGGCAGACCGCAACACAGGACTTGTCCTTCACGCCGATGCATGGCTCGCAGATAACATAGGGCATCGAACCGTCTCCTCCAAAATGCTATTATACCCGTTTCAGGGCGACAGAATCTACACCGCTCTGGCGTTTTGCCCGTCGCTGTCTGGGTTGCCTTGCCTGCTATGTACCGTCCCGCAAGGGTGGAGAAGCAGCGATGGGCTGGCTCAGGCAAATATGGGATAGGAGATATTCGTTGTTCACGAAACGACGCGCCGTTCGCTGGGACGAGGAGCAGGCACCTGTGGAGATCGACACCTTCGGCGAGCGCGATGCCCACAGCTTCGACGACGACCTGCTGACTCGACACGGCTTCGAGATTTACGACCAGATGCTGACCGACGCCCATGTGCGGGCATGCTTCAACCTGAAACGGCTGGGCATTCTGAGTGTTGGCTGGCGTCTGGAGCCGGCGGACGATTCGCCCGACGCGCTCTTTGTACGCGATTTCGTGCTGTATAACCTGCAGACAATGGCGGGTGGCGTGTTTAGCCTGCTGTGGCGCACGCTGGACGCGCTGGCAAAGGGCTTCGCCGTGCTGGAAAAGCTCTATGAGTGGCGCACCACGCCGCCCTACGAGGGTTTCTGGACACTAAGCGGGTTCAAGGCGAAAAATCCCGCGCTGTTCACCTTCGAGGTGGACGCCTTTCGCAATGTGCGTGCGCTGATCCTGAACACGCCCGATGGACAGCGCATCGTACTGCCACGCGAGAAGTTCATTCTGTACGCCCATAACGCACGCTATGAATCGCCTGCAGGCGAGTCAGATTTGCGCGCTGCCTACACACACTGGCGCAGCAAGCAGCGTATCTTGCAGATGTGGGACCTCTTTTTAGCCAAGTACGCCTCGCCCACGCTGATTGGCGTCTATCGGCGCAGCTTGCCGCCCAGCCAGCAGGATGAGCTGCTGCGCGCCCTGGATCGAGTACAGCAGGAGACGGCGATGGTCGTGCCTGAAGAGGTGGAGGTACGCGCACTGGAACTGAAGCAATCAGGGGCAGACAGCTATGCCGAAGCCATCACTTATCACAACGCCGAGATTGCTAAAAGCCTGCTCGGCGAAACGCTCACCACGGACGAGGGGCAGCGGGTGGGCAGCCTTGCGCTGGGACAGGTGCATCTGAAGGTGTTGCAAACGCAGCTGAAAGCCCTGCGGGCAGACCTTGCCGAGCGTGTGATGCAGCACCAGCTCATCCGCCCGCTACTCCAGCTGAATTTCGGCAGTGCTCCCGAGCCGCGCTTCGTGTGGGATGAATAACCCCACTTAGAACAGGCTCAGCTGCTCCTCTTCGGGGGGCACAAGTGGCTGCTGGGTTTGCTGACACTGTTTAAGTTCAATCACTTTGGCGCGGGCCGCTTTCAAATCTTCCACCAGCGTCGCGTATGCCCGGTCAAACGCGGGTCCCGCCTGGCGCAGAATATAGGCGGGATGGAGGGCGGCAATCGCCGCAGGCGCCCAGCGCGAGGTGAACCACTGCCCACGCTCCTGCATGATCCGAAAATTCTTATGAATAATCACCGATGCTGCAGGAGCACCCAGACATACAATCACCAGCGGGCGGATAATCGTCAGCTGGGCATCCAGCCAGGGGGCGCACGCCTGGATCTCGTCCGCTGCAGGTGGACGGTTGCGGGCGCGCCCATCCTCTATCGTGAAGGCACGACACTTGATGATGTTGCAAATATAGACATGCTGGCGTCCCATCCCCGCTTCGCGCAGGGCACGATCCAGCAGTGCGCCTGCACGCCCAACAAAGGGGCGTCCTGTAAGATCCTCCTGTTCACCCGGACCCTCGCCCACCAGCACAAGAGGCGAGCGAGGGTTGCCCTCGCCAAACACCACATTTGTGCGCGTCTCAGCCAGATGGCATGCCGTGCAAACCTTCGCTCGCTGCTCCACTTCCTTCAGCAACTCTTCCACAGGACGCTCATCCATCGTGTCCCTCCTCCTGCAACACCGCTTTGAGACGCCGATAGGTCTCATCCAGCGTTTCGGGCAGCACACGCACCTCCCCGATAGTGGTCATGAAGTTGGTGTCGCCGTGCCAACGCGGCACAATATGCAGATGGAGATGCCCCTCGATACCTGCGCCCGCCGCCCGCCCGATGTTGAAACCGATATTGAAGCCATCTGGCTGATAGACCCGCTGCAACAGGCGCACACAGCACTGCATCAGCCGCCACAGGTCCAGACTCTCCTCATCATTCAGACTGAGAATATCGCCCGTGTGGCGATAGGGGGCAACCATTAGATGCCCACTGGTATAGGGGAACAGATTCAGCATCGCGAACGCATGCGTGCCGCGCAGCACAATAAGGTTTGCCTCATCCAGTGCCTCTGCCGGCTTATCACAAAAAATGCAACCTGCGTCACTCTTGCCCGCCGTGCTGACATACTGCATTCGCCAGGGCGCCCACAGCCGTTCACTCATAAAAAGAAGTATACCTGTAAGGGATGTTGGCATGTCGGGTACACTTCTGTCGCTATGGATCGTCCTGTCGAGTTTCCGCTGATCTTTGAGCGGAGTGTACCTGGCAGGCGTGGGGTGCGTCCGCCGGCGTGCGATGTGCCTGTGCGTCCACTGGCAGAGTTGCTCGGAGCAGAGAATCTGCGTGCGGAACCACCCACCTTGCCTGAAGTAAGTGAACTGGATACCTTGCGCCATTACACCCGCCTCTCCCAGCGCAACTATGGCATCGACATCGGCTTCTATCCACTCGGCTCCTGCACGATGAAGTATAACCCCCGCATTAATGAAAAGGTCGCTGCACTACCAGGCTTCACCCACGCGCATCCGCTGCTGCCCGAATCGCTGGCACAGGGCGCGTTGCAACTGATGTATGAACTGCAGGAGGACCTAAAAGCCATCACAGGGTTCCACGCTGTGACCCTGCAGAATGTGGCAGGAGCGCACGGCGAGCTGCTGAGTCTGATGCTGATCAAAGCCTATCACGAATCACGGGGTGAGGGCGCTCGACGCAAAATCGTGTTAGTGCCCGATTCGGCGCACGGTACCAATCCTGCCACCGCAGCAATGTGCGGCTTCCATGTGCGCTCAATCCCCACCGATTCGGAGGGCAATACCGATCTGGACGCCCTGCAAGCCGCACTCAGCGAGGAAGTTGCCGCCATGATGCTCACAAATCCAAGCACGCTGGGACTGTATGACCGCAACGCGCAGAAAGCGTGCGAACTGCTGCACGAAGCAGGGGCGCTGGTGTTCTGCGATGGGGCGAATATGAACGCGCTGGTGGGTATCGTGAAGCCCGCCGCGATTGGCTTCGATTGCATGCATCTGAACTTACATAAAACCTTTTCCACTCCGCACGGGGGAGGCGGCCCAGGCGCGGGCGCAGTGGGCGTCTCGGAGCGACTGGAGCCATTCCTGCCCGTGCCGCGTATTATTCGCACCGACGATGGACGCTACGCCTTCTCGTACGATCACCCCCACGCTATCGGGCGCGTGCATGCCTTCTACGGCAACTTTCTGAACCTCGTGCGGGCTTATGCCTATATTCGCGCCTATGGGGGAGAAGGCTTGCGCACAATCGCAGAGCATGCCGTGCTGAACGCGAACTATCTGCTTGCGCGCATTCGCGAGGCGTTCCCACCCGCGATCGACCGTCTCTGTATGCACGAGTGTGTGGTCACAGCGCAGCGCTATAAGCAGGTGTCTGGCGTGCGCGCCTTCGATATCGCGAAGCGACTGCTGGACTACGGCTTTCATCCGCCCACGATGTACTTCCCGCTGATTGTGCCCGAATGCCTGATGATCGAGCCAACGGAGACGGAGAGCAAACAGACGCTGGATATGTTCGCGAACGCCTTGCTGGAGATTGCCCGTGAGGCGATGGAACAGCCTGAACTGCTCAAGAATGCGCCACACACAACCCCAGTGCGCCGACTGGACGAGGCGAGCGCAGCGAAGAATCTGGTGCTACGATGGCAGGGCGAAGTGGTCTACCCGCAGGAAGTACCTGCCTGCGCCTGTTGAATGAGGGCATCTGCCTACCGGAGGTGAATATGGCGCGCGACTGCGCCCTGTTCGAAGCGTTCGAGCGGGGCGAGATACCGCCAACCCTGCGCGTGTACGAGTGGGCGTCGCCCGCCATCACCTTCGGCTATGCGCAGCGATTGCCCGAGCGAATAATGCAGGCGGCACAGGCGTTCAGCATCCCCCTATTCCGCCGTCCTACTGGGGGTAAGGCGGTACTGCACGGGCACGACCTGACACTCGCGCTCGTAGGCAACCTGCCCGATGGACAGGGAGTGAATATGCCTCTTCGAACGCGCCTCTACCCGCGTCAGGTCTATTTATGGCTGGCGCCAGCGCTTGTGGAGGCGTTTCGACAAGTAGGTATCCCGGCGACGCTGGGCAACGCGCCTGCGCCAGACCCGCTGAGCGTGGAGGATGGGGGCGACTGCTTCGCCACGCCTGCTCTGACCGATATTGTGCACGCAGAAACGGGCATCAAGCTGATGGGCTGCGCCCTGCGCGTGTCGGAGGGCGGCTTTCTGATGCAGGCGTCGATCCCTTTGCGTCCACCCACAGTACCCGTCAAGGCAATTTTCGGGCATCCCCACCCGCCACCCCCCTTGCTCCCGCGTGAAGCCCTGATCGATGCCCTCTTTGACTGCCTGAAGTCAGCAGACAGTCAGCACAAGCATTTGAAGGGAAAGCCAGAATATGGTGGTAAAATAAACATGGGGGAGTAACTCGAATGATGGACGCTGAACAGCAACAAATGCTGGCTCAAGCTATCCGCAGACTGGCGGAGGCAGATCGCATGCACCTTGACGCCATTCGCCAAGAAGTTCGTGCACTTCGGGATCGCGTACGCCCAATCCAACCGCGAACCACAACCGCCGTCTCGTTAATGGCAACGGACGCAGGTGAGCGTCTCATCCTGTTTGACCCATATCTTATTATGCCTGTGCGCATCGTCGATTCGTATGGTAAAGCCCATTTCCTCGACGCGCTCTCACCTTACTTAGACATTCGACAACTTAACGATGCCCAGTTCGAGAATGAAACACCGCTGGGTATTCTGATGCGTGATCTGGGTGTATCGAGTCTGTGGGAGCTAAGCCGGCTCATTCCATCTCCGGAGGCTCCCCGCGAACGGGCGAATCAGCGCTGGATGCAGGTCTATCGGGACCTTGCAGAGTGGGCAGTGCTGTATAAATACATTACACAGAATCAATTTGCTACCGACACGCTGGTGGTTAGGGATGGCTTCATGAGAAGTCTCATTTTTAACGGGAGCCTTTTTGTGCGCATGTGGGAGCGCATTCAGGAAGCGGTGGAGCAGCATTATCAACGGGAGCGTCGCAGAATCTTTGTGGTTGGTATTGCCAAACGCAGCAAAGTGCTGGATCGATATCATCTCGCGCTGGTAATGGAAGGGGTGCTGGTGCAACGGGGTGCGCGGTATATGCCCATTCCTCCGGAGCTGGAGCAACAAGTATACCGCTGGACCCAGTATGGGCGTGAATCGGTAACTGAAACGTCCAGCGATTCCACTTATCGTATGGTGGGATCACTCTTTCTGGCAAAGTTTGGTCCGCGACGCTTTGATCCAATTTATCCTGTCGACCTCTGGAATTATCATATTCAACGGGGTGAGGTGGATGAAGTATTTAGCTATCTGCTGGCAGATGCACAGGCAGGCTTCCCCCGGCCATTTTATCCCCTCTGCCTGCAAAAAGCACACGAGCAGGCAAACCTTTCGGGACTGGAGGGTGATCTGCTTCAGCAGAGCGTGCTTAAAGCGATTCGTGAAGTGATAGGACAAGATGATATCGCTGCGTTCGAGGCATTTCGCATGCTGACCTATGCAAAGCAAGAGGTGGGCTATGGTCGCTGAGCCTCTTATTCAGGAAGATAAGGTGGTGGGCATCTTTCGCGGGTTCGGCGAAGGTGGGCTGGAGTTTCATGCCGACCTGATTTTGCCCTATCGTCCCGACTATCATACACAACCGATGCATGGGCAATTCCTGCTGGTACAACTCACGGATCATAATGAGGTTGTGCTGGGACGAATTACGGCGTTGCGGTCCGAGGGACGTTTGGTCGATCCAGAGGGCGAGGATTATCTCTTGCGGCAAGTCGTGGAACGGCGTCCCATCCCTGAGGATATGCGTAACCAATATCTAAAGTTTCGGGTCAATATTCGAGTGCTGGGTGTTCTACGCCGGGAGGAAAACGGTGTCGTTACCTTCGTACCCTCGCATCGGCGGCTGCCCCATGTGGGTAGTCCAGTCGCTTTGCCGAGTCCCAGTGTTCTCCGCTATATCGCGGGGCATAGCGATAGCGCGGAGGCGGGGGCTATACTGGGATTCCTTGCAATGGGTGAATTTATCTGGGGACTGCAGGACAATCGGCACCATCCTGACCTTCAGCCTCAGACTTGGATGCGCCTGCTATCCCCGGCTATCCTGGTGCGGTTCCCAGTGCATCACCTGGTGGCAAGGCGTACCTTTATCTTTGCACAATCAGGCTTTGGCAAATCTAACCTCGTCAAGCTGCTCTTTTCCGAGCTATATCGCATAACACCCCAGATTCAAAAACGCGGCGGTAGATTGGAACCTGTCGGGACATTAATTTTCGATCGTGACGGCGAGTATTTCTGGCCCGATGATAAAGGGCGTCCGGGACTTTGCGATGTGCCTCATCTAAAAGATCAGTTGGTCGTCTTTACTGAGCGCAGTGCGCCTTCGGAGTACTATGCTTCCTTTGTAGCCGGTGGGATCCGTTTAGATATCCGACGATTACCCGCCACGATGGTCATATCGACGGCGCTTTCACCCGAGAGGCAAGATCAGCAAAATGTGCGCAAACTCAAAGGGCTTCCGCCCGACCGCTGGAAGCAACTGGTGGATCTTATCCATACGCAAGGGATGGCGGCTTCTATCCGGCAGATTCGGGAGTTGTTAGGACTCAGTGATGAGGAGGGAGGGCTTAGCGATGTAGAAGCCAACGCGGCGCGTAGCAACATGCTTACGATTGTGCGAATGCTGCATGATCCCGATAGCCGACTCCTCGATAAGGTGGAGAAGGCGCTCAGGGAGGGCAAACTCTGTGTGATCGATCTCTCACGCCTCTCGGGTGAGGTTGCGCGCATATTAGCCGGATTATTGCTTCAGCACCTATTTGAACGCAATCAGGAAGAATTTATTAAGCGGGAGGCAGCAACCATTCCTGTTATCGCCGTGCTTGAAGAAGCACAGAGCGTGCTTGGACATGGGCAAAGCACCGCTTATGCCCCATTCGTAACATGGGTCAAAGAGGGACGCAAGTATGATTTAGGTGCAGTAATGATCACGCAGCAACCCGGCAGCATTCCTCACGAGCTACTCAGTCAGGGTGATGTCTGGTTTGTCTTTCATCTGCTGTCTGAAGGTGACCTCAAAGCAGTGCAGCGGGCAAACGCTCATTTCAGCGACGACCTGCTCAGTGCGCTGTTGAATGAACCTATCCCAGGGCACTGTGTTTTCTGGTCCAGCGCGGGGGGAAAGCCGTATCCTCTGCCCATACGTGTGCTTTCTTTCGAAGCGCGCTATTCTGTACAGGACCCAGGCTATAATCAGCCCGCAGTAGCGACCTATGCCAGCCAGCTGCGCGTGCTCAGTCCTCTACCTGCTTACCCAGGTCAATCCGATATCGATGGGGCTGCCCAGGTTCCGTCAGCAGAGGACTATTTAACCCGCCTCCAGCGCGATGCCATTGCACGTCTTAGAAGCGATCCCGATTTTATTCGAAAGCTGCAGAATAATGAACCTCTTTCATGGGGATATGTCAAAGGAAGATTAAAAGTTTTTATTCAGGCATTGGAACCTGATCTTCAGGATATAGATGACATAGCATATAACCTGGTTCGCCCAGCTCTCGAAGCACTCTTTGGGCTCGAGCGAGATGGTGCATGGTACACGGAGAGGGTTAACGGGAGCACTCTCATCAGAATAGAGGAAACAATTCTCCGCGAGTTTTTGGACGAGGCGGGTTTAGGCAGTAGCAGAGACGAGTAATTCTCCTGCGCAAGGCAGATGTTAGCCCTGCCTTGCGCGGGTCATCTACGAGAGGAATTTACTCTGCCGCTGTCTCCGACGCAGCGAAGTCCTCGTAGAGGGGCAGGAACTCGCGCCACGCCTCGCGCGAGATTGCCTTCACATACTGCGTGAGACTCAGATACGGGATGAAATGCGGACGGCGCGGCTTGCGCATCAGCTTCATCCCCGCCTGGTTCGGCGTGCGGTCACCCTTAATCAGGTTGCACCGGCGGCAGCAGGCGACCAAATTCTCCCATGTGTCGCCACCGCCCAATCGGCGTGGAACCACATGGTCCACCGTCAGGTCGCGCGAGACATGCCCGCAGTACTGGCAGGTGTAGCGGTCGCGTGCCAGAATCGCCCGGCGACTGATACGCACTTGCGGCAGCGGACGCCGGATTAGGTAGCGCAGGCGCACCACCGACGGCGCCTCGAACCCGCCATTAACCGTACGGATCAGATGCCCGTTCGTACGCACCACCTCTGCCTTCCCTGCCAACACCATGTTCACGGCGCGGCGCATCGAGCAGATGTTCAACGGCTCATAGTTTTGATTCAGAACCAGAACCTCACCCATCTCGCAGCGACCTCCTACTAATAAAAACGGGGAGCCGAACGCCAAAGGAGGCGCAGGCTCCCCAAAATGGCGGCAATTGCCGCATACGGTAGCGGCTGTGCATGCCAAACCAGGAGCCTGTGCTCCAACGTGCTGAGTCAAAACGCACCGAGTAGGCTGCGCGCATCACCCTCTATTATATCCCATTCTGATGGCAAATGTCAAGGGGGGAGGAGAGGGTGTTCGAAAAATCCTTATGAGGCATAGCACCCACAAAAAGCCACCACCAGACCCACCCCCAACCACCTGCACCAAACCCACCATGTTCCACAACACAAACATCCCCCACACCCACACCCGCACCCCCAACACCCAACCATACACCTTCACACGCGCCCGCACACGCAACCGCGCCACCGAACGCATCCGTTGAGGCAACCCCGCCTCCACATGCACCACCGACAAACCCCAGCCCCCTCTAACGGCTTCAACAATCCCGAACGATACCCATCCAACCGATTGCCTCCCAACACGGTGCCCGACGCTCAACCACCCCGACCATACCGCTTTACCCACCCCTGCAACAACCGACCCGCCTCCGCCTACGGCGCCCCCAACGACAGCCCCACCACCCACACCCGACCCCCTTGACAGTACACCAACACGCCTAACTTCCCATGCGACCGCTGCCAACGCACCACCTCCCCCCGCAGATACGGCGCGAAAAATGTTCCTGCATACCCGACCCCTGTGCCGTCCACAAAGGCACACGGCGTTTCGCAGGTGGCTGTCTCCACCGCGATGCCCTGCTGTGCGAGCCAACTCAGCAACGGGTGGAGACGCTCATCCGCAAGGGGATGGCAGCGATAGACGAGGGTGCCTAAAGCAAGCTGGGGACAGTCGGGGAGGCGTTCGGGGGCAAGCGCAAAGCGCCGGCGTCGGGGGGCGGCGTGTTCGCGCGTGCCGAGCAGCAGGGTGAGGAGGAGGGTTTTGGGGTAATTGGGGGGTCTGCCGCAGCGTTTGGGGCGGGGATGGGCTTGGCAGAAGCGTTGCCCCCAGGTGTAGATGTGTTGGACGGTCAGGGTGGTGAGAGTCGCTTGGGGTGGGTATCGCCGTTTCATAGGAGGTTTTATACCCGATGCCCACCGCTTTTTCGAACACCCTCCATCCCCCTTGACACGGGGGGACAGGTGTCGGGTACAATAGAGGTGCATTGCGGGGTCGTCTAACGGCAGGACGCCAGACTCTGGATCTGGTAGTGGTGGTTCGAATCCACCCCCCGCAGCCATGAATTGATAAGGGGACTATCATGAAGCTTTTCGTGGACACAGGCCAGGTTGAGGAAGTTCAGCGAGCTGCCGAATGGGGCATTATCGACGGTGTCACCACGAATCCCTCCCTCATCGCAAAAGCAGGACGTGGCTTCAAAGAAACGGTACTGGAGATCTGTCGCCTCGTGCCCGAAGGTGCAGTCAGTGCGGAAGTGGTTGGCACAACCATCGAGCAAATGCTGCGTGAAGCACGCGAAATTGCCTCCTGGGCGCCCAATATCGTGGTCAAAATCCCCATGACGCCGGCGGGCATTCAGGCGACGCGCATTCTTTCCCGTGAAGGCATCCGTGTCAACATGACCCTTGTCTTTTCACCCGCTCAAGCACTGCTGGCAGCGAAAGCGGGCGCCAGCTTTATTAGCGTGTTTGTTGGGCGCGTGGATGATGTTGCCAGCGAAGGCATGCGCACGATTGAAGACGCGGTGCAGATGGTCGAAAACTACGGTTTCAACAGTGAGGTGCTGGTCGCCAGCATTCGCCATCCGATGCATGTGGTGGAGGCGATGCGCCTGGGTGCCCACATTGCGACGATGCCTTTCAAGGTGCTGGAGCAACTGTTCCACCATCCGCTGACCGATATCGGATTGCAACGCTTCCTCGAAGATTGGAGCCGCGCCGGGTTGCAGATTTTTGAGCCGGTGCATGTATAATGGCGTGCGTGCGAGCAATTATTGGACTGGGTAATCCGGGCGAGCAGTACGCGGGCACGCGCCATAATGTGGGTTTCTGGGTCGTTCACCTGCTGGCCCAGCGGCATGCCATTCCACTGAACCGCCATCGCTATAACGCGCGCTACGGGCAGGGCGAGATTCGCGGGGTGCCTGTGCTACTGGCTCAACCGATGACCTTCATGAATCGGAGTGGTGAGGCGGTGCGCCCACTGCTTCAAGCCCACAAGTTGACCCCACCCCAGATGCTGGTGGTGTACGATGACATGGCGCTCCCGCTGGGCACGCTGCGGTTGCGTCCGCGTGGCTCGGCAGGCGGACATAATGGCGTGCGCTCCATCATCGCCGCGCTCGGCACGGAGGAGTTCCCGCGTCTGCGAATCGGCATCGGTGCGCCGCCCGAAGGAATAGATGCCGCCGACTATGTGCTATCGCCTTTCGAAGAGGCGGAGAAGCCTGTGATGCGCCAACTATTAGAGCATGCAGCGGACGCCTGCGAGGCATGGCTGACCGATCCTATCGAACAGGTGATGAGCCGATTCAATCGCCGCTATTTGGAAGGAGAATCCTACCCCCTCTGAGGAGGGAATGGAACCCAAGTTTCTTTTCTCCGCGCGAATGTAACGAAACCGCCCCAAAAGTTTCTTTGGGCAGTGGGGGCTTCGCACATCGGGGAGGCACTTTGCACGAAGCGATACGGCAGCAGGTAAAATAGACTCCCAAGCATCAGGAGGAAAGTGATATGGCAAGAGTGTGTGAGATTTGTGGCAAGGGACCGCAGTTTGGTCAGAACATTCGGCATCGCCATTCGGGGTTGTGGCGCTACCGAGCACCGCGCACCAAGCGGCAGTGGTCGCCCAATCTGCAGACCGTACGCGCCTATGTAAACGGGGGCAAGACCGTGCGCCGTATCCGGGTCTGCACCCGTTGCTTGAAGGCAGGCAAGGTGGTGCGTGCCGTTTGATCGACTGGGACGCGCTCACGCGGCAACTCGCTCCGCTCTGCTCGCGACCGCTCTTGCGCAACGAGCCGATGCGGCGGCACATCACCCTGCGCGTGGGGGGACCCGCCGCGCTGTTTTACAGGGTTAATGAGCTGGCTGAGTTCGCACGAATCAGCGAATGGGCACAGAGTCACCATGTGCCCACTTTTATTATGGGGCACGGCAGCAACATTCTCGTGAGCGATGCAGGTCTCCCGGCACTGGTGATTTACAACGCCTGTGAGCGTGCCACGGTTGGGCGGGAAACCTGGGCCGAAACGGGGATCCCCATCCGAGAACTCTTTCTGAAAGCCGCGCAGCAGGGATTGAGTGGGCTGGAGTTCGCTGTTGGCATCCCGGGCACCCTGGGCGGGGCGCTGGTGTCCAATGCGGGTGCGTATCGGCAAAATATTGCCGAGCGGCTGATAGAGATCGATCTGGTCTCGGAGGGCAGGCGTCAGCGCGTGTCGCCCGACTGGATGCAGTTTTCCTATCGTGATAGCCGTCTGCGCCGTCCGGGGGCACCACCGACCGCCCTGCTCGCGGTGCGCATGCATCTGACGCCCGATTCGAAACGCGCCATTTTTGCCCGCGCGCGCCACCTGCAGCGCCAGCGCATCGAGAAGCAGCCCCCCGAATCGTCCGCCGGCAGCTTCTTTAAAAATGTATATGACCGCACCTTAGCGGAGCAATTGCCCGGACTGCCTGCACCCCTGCGCGAAGCCGGGGTCGTGCCTGCCGGCTTCCTGATCGAAGCGTGTGGATTGAAAGGCTATCAGATTGGGGGCGCGTCGGTCTCGCGTAAGCATGCCAATTTCCTCATCAATCGAGGCGATGCGACCGCCAGCGACTTCTATCAACTGGCGCAAAAGGTGAAACAGGCTGTATACGAACAGTTCGGTGTCTGGCTGGAAGAGGAGGTGCTCTATGTGGGCTGGACGGCAAATGTGCCACAATATTAGCCGGAGGCAAATAATGCAAACGATTTTCAGGCTTGTCCGTCGGGTCGGACCGATCGGTGGACTGCTCATCCTGGTGCTACTTGGGGGATGCCGTCGTCAAGCCCTGAGCGAGCAGGCGGTGCATGAATCGCTTGCCGAGAAGCGCAATCAGTACCAGACCGAGATTGAACGGGGAGTGCAATCGGCGCCGCCACCCATCGAGGTGTCCACGCCTCAACAATCCTCTGCGCGCGGTTCCCAAGCGCAGACCCCCCAAGGAGGGGGCGTGCCACCCTATGAGGCACCCCCTCCAGCACTCGGTAATACACCGAACGCACCCTCCTCGAGCCCATCCGATACGCGCGTGGGCGATGTCCAGTTAGACCCGTCCACCGGGCAGTACGGCATCGCGCCCCCAGGCATACCCGAGGGCTACACCATTCCCCTTGACAACCCTGCCAGCAATCCATCGTCCAGATAGGGTATACTTCTGTAGGAGGAGTAAACGACGATGCCGATACTGGGATACATGGGCACACAGGAATGGCTGATTGTGCTGGTAATCGTGTTGGTGCTGTTTGGCGCCTCGCGTCTGCCAGCGCTGGCACGCTCGTTCGGGGAAGCGCTTTCGGAGTTCCGTCGCGCCACCCGTGTGGAAGACGAGGCGGAACAGAATCCTAAGTGAGCATGGCGAAACGGGCTGGGGGTTCAACCGCGGTTCGGATGCCCCTGCCCGTGTCCATCGCATGGCAGGGCATCCAGCTGGAGCTGCCTGCCGACTGGTACCTGAACGGCTTCAGCGGCGACTGGCGCGAGGGCGTGCTGACCATCAGCTCGCCTGGCAAGACCCATCTTGATATCAAATGGGTACGCACCCGAGCGCGTTCCGACCTACAGTTCCACCTCCAACGGTTCCTCAAGCAGCTGGAGCGTGACGCCCGCAAGCAACGCGCCCGATTCACAGGCACCATCGAACCCGAAGGCGAGCAGAGCCTTCGATTTCGGTGGAACGGGCACGAGCAAGCAGTCGGGCGCATTCGCCGCTGCCCCGATTGCCAGTGTATCACCCTGATGCAACTGTGCTCCGCTTCACGCCACGAGCCGTTGCATACGCTTGCCTCGGCAATCTTTGATACGCTTCTCGACCACCCAGACGAGCACGGCTGGGTCGAATGGAGCCTCTACGGGCTACAGACCGCTGTGCCAGAACGATTTCGGCTGGAGAGCCACGCGATTCTGACGGGGCAGACTCGCCTGAGTTTCCGTGCGGGGCGCGAACGGCTTACCATTGAGCGCATCGCCCGCGCGGAACAGCTCATGCGCGGCTGGTCAATGTCCGACTGGGTGCATGCCTGGCTTCGCTGGGATCGTTGGCATGGCACACGGGAGCCATTCGAATTCGAGGGCGACCCTGCGCTCATCGGGCAGGGACGATTGCACCTGGGTACCATGATGAGCGAATCGCTGCAAAGCCTGTTCACCCTGCGCCGCCCCGCGTGGCGCATCCGCGCCGTCGCATGGCTCTGCCCCGAGCGAAATGCGCTCTTTCACATCCTGCACCAGGGTAGCCGCAAAGACAACCTGCTGGACGAGGTGATGGCACGAACAATATGCCACTGATGAGATGGAGAATTGGAAAACGCATAAAGAAGCCGACCATAGCACGCGAGCAGGCACTGCGCCTCTATCCACTGCGCAATCCTGTCGTGCGCTACGAAACAGGGGAGAACGATTGCATCATGCTGATCGTGCCTGTGCGTCCACGCGGACTGTGGCGACTGCTGGGCAAATTTTTTAAACTGCCGCGTGAACACCGCATCGAACTGGACGAGACGGGCAGCACCGTATGGAGCTTGTGTGACGGACGACATAGCGTGGAATCGATTGTGCAGAAGCTGATGCGCCAGTATAAGCTGGAGCGACGCGAGGCGGAGTATGCCCTGTTCGTCTTTCTGGACACGCTGGTGCGACGCGGCTTCATCGCCTATTCAAAAAAGCCCGTGCCCAGAAACGAATAAACTCGGTTCAGCAGGTACAATCTGCTCGAGAGAGGCAATGCAGGCGGAAGAGTATGGGCGAATGTTCCAGTTCGAAACCGACTACTGGTGGTTCGTGGGGCGGCGGCGGCTGGTCATGCGACTGTTGCAATCCTATCTATCGGGGGGTAAGGGCTGGATTCTGGACGCGGGCTGCGGCACAGGCGCGATGCTGTGCGAGCTACAGGCGTTCGGGCAGGTGGTGGGACTGGACATTGAACCACTCGCGCTGCACTATGCCCGTCAGCGGGGCGAGTTCCCCCTGCTGCAGGCACGACTGGAAGCTTTGCCCTTCCGTGCAGAGACCTTTCGCGTCATCACCGCCCTCGATGTACTGGAGCATCTGCCCGACGACCGCCCCGCGCTAAAGGAACTTTGGCGCGTGCTGCAACCACATGGCATGCTCCTTATTACGGTGCCCGCTTATCGATTTCTGTGGAGCAAGCACGATATTGCGTTGCAGCACTATCGACGCTACACGGCACGGGAATTGGGGCAGCGCCTGCGCGAGGTGGGATTCGAAGTGCACAAGCTCTCTTATGCCGTCTCCGTGCTGTTTGTGCCCATCCTGTTGGTACGCTGGTGGGATCGGTGGCGACGCACGCCACCTGCCGCCACGCTGATCCCCGTCAGCCCCGCGGTGAACCGCTGGCTGATTCGGCTGCAGGATTGGGAAGCCCGGTTGATCCAGCGAGTTAACCTTCCGTTCGGGGTGAGTCTGGTGGCGGTGGCTTCCAAGATGCGCAGTGAATAAGCTGTTCTTCATCAACCACCCCCTCTCCCCTTCGGGGAGAGGGTAGGGGTGGGGGGCAACAGGACGCGAAAATTCAGGTACCCTTCTGATAGATGGCAACATCCGACATCGTGCTAACCGTTCAGATTGTGAACTGGAACGCGCGGGAACATCTGCGCCAGGCGCTGCGCTCCCTGTTTGAGCACGCGCCCAGCTTCCCCTTCGAAGTGCTGGTGCTGGATAACGCCTCACAAGATGGCAGTGTGCAGATGGTGGAGAAAGAATTTCCTCAAGTGCGCCTGCTGGTCAGCGAGTGGAATCTCGGCTTTGCGAAGGGACATAACAGGCTGGCTCGCCACGCACGCGGGCGATACCTGTTGATTCTCAACCCCGACACACTCCTGATGCGCGGCACGCTCACCCGCCTGATCCGCTTTGCAGAGGAACATCCCGAAGCGGGCATTATCGGCCCAAAGTTATTGAACCCCGATGGCAGCCTTCAATACTCGTGCCGGCGTTTCCCGAACCCTGTGGCAGCGATTTTTCGCAATACACCGCTCGGACGCCTCTTTCCACAGAACCGCTACACACGCGACTACCTGATGCTCGACTGGGACCACAACTCAGTGCGCGAGGTGGACTGGGTGTCGGGTGCTGCGATGCTGGTGCGTCGCGAACTATTCGAGCAGATCGGCGGCTTCGATGAGCAGTTCTTTATCTATGTGGAGGATGTGGACCTGTGCTATCGTGCATGGCAGGCGGGCTGGAAAGTGCTGTATTATCCAGAGGCACTCATCATCCACGCTATAGGGCGCAGCACCGACCTGGTGGCAAACAAAATGATCATCACTTTCCACCAGAGCATGTATAAGTTTTATAAAAAGCACTATGCGCGTCGAACCCCCTTTTATTTGCGCCCGCTCATTCCGTTGGGGCTGGCGCTGCGAGCCTCCCTATTTATTCTCAAAAACTACAAAGATGCATTCCTTCGCTGGCTGGGGCGTATCGGACGCAGAAGATAATTAGCCAACGATGGTCTGCTCGCGGGTGGGTCCGACGGAGATTAGGCGAATGGGCACACCCACATAAGATTCAATAAATTCCAGGTAGCGCTGGGCGTTTGGTGGCAGCTGCTCGCGGCGGCGGCAATCGTGGATCTCTTCCTGCCAGCCGGGCAGCTCCTCGTACACAGGCTCGCAGCGAGCAAGGGTGAACCCATCGGCGACAAACTGGTGTGTGAGTTGCCCGTTCAGGCGATAGGCAGTGCAGACGCGCAGCGTGGGTAGACCTGAAAGCACATCGAGCAGGGTGATGGCAAGAGCGGTGCAGCCGTTCACACGCACCGCATAGCGCAACGCCACCAGATCGAGCCAGCCACATCGGCGCGCCCTGCCTGTGGTGGTGCCATATTCACGCCCGCGCTCACGAATGTGGTCACCGATCTCGTCGTGTAGCTCTGTGGGGAAGGGACCTTCACCCACACGCGTGGTGTATGCCTTTGCCACGCCCCAGATTTCCTGCAGCCGATTGGGCGGGATGCCCGTGCCCAAGCATGCACCCGCCGCCACGGGATGCGACGAGGTCACAAAGGGATAAGTGCCATAGTCCAGATCGAGTAGCGTGCCCTGCGCGCCCTCCATCAGAATAGAGCGACCCGATTCGAGCGCGTTCATCAGCAGGGCGGGCACATCGACCAGTTGCTCACGCCAGCGCTGGGCATGGCGCATCAGTTCCGCCCACAGGGCCTCGGCATCAATGGGCGGTACTTTATACACCTGCTGGAGCAGGGCGTTGCGCACCGTCAGCACGCGCTGCAGGCGAGTGCGACACCGTGACGGGTCTAACAGGTCTGCCATGCGTAAGCCGATTCGCGCCGCTTTATCGGCGTAGGTGGGTCCGATACCGCGCCGAGTGGTGCCGAGACGTCCCTCGGCATGCGCTTCTTGGAGTTCGTCCAGCTGGCGGTGGTACGGCAAGGTAAGATGTGCGCCCAGCCCGATGCGTAATCGGGTAAGGTCGATGCTCAGCGCGGCGAGCGCGTTTGCCTCCGACTCCAGCGCGTGCAGGTCGATCACCACGCCATCAGCAATCACGGGCGTCACATGGGGGTGCAGCACGCCTGAAGGGATCAAGTGAAACTTATAGGTTTGCCCATCGGAGCAGACCGTATGCCCCGCGTTGCTACCGCCGGCATAGCGCACCACGAAGTCGGCGTGCTGTGCGAACAGGTCGACGATCTTGCCTTTCGCCTCATCGCCCCACTGCGCGCCGACCACCACACGAACCGCCACGCGGTGCCTCCTTGACTTGGCGAGTGGCGTGCCGGTTCGCCACCCGCGTCCCTCTCAGCTGCGCTCTGCCAGCCAGCGCGGAATGCGCTCCTCGACAGCTTGCACCTGCTTCAGCCCACGCTGGTAGGCGCGCTCAGCGCGATATTCGGGCTGCGCATGGCGCTCCTGAATGCGCCGGTAGACCGCCACCGCTGTAATCGCCGCGGTGATAACGGCTGCGCCGATCATCCAGCCGTACCAGCAACGGGTTCGGCTCTCAGAGTTGATAACGGCTCTCACCATCTTCACCTGTCTCGCGTGCGCGGAAGATCCGTCGCACAAATGCCAAAAGCTCCTGCGGGTTGAACGGCTTGGTCAGGTACATGTCCACGCCTTCCTGATACCCGCGAAATACATCCATATCCTGCGCCTTCGCGGTCAACATAATCACGGGCAACTCCGCCGTTTCAGGGTCCCGTCGCAGATGGCGCAGCACCTCGAACCCGTCCATATAGGGCATCATCACATCGAGCACGACCAGATCGGGCTTTTCGGAAGCCACCTTCTCCAGCGCTTCCTTCCCATCATGCGCCGTAACGACCTGATAGCCCTGACGCTCCAGGTTCACCTGAATCAGTCGAACGATATGTCGCTCGTCATCTACCACCAGAATCTTCTTCATTCCGCTTCCTCCATCCATATATTATTGTACCCCATGAACGCAGTGCATGGAAGCGGGTTGACCCCTCTGGAGCGTCGTCGCATGCTATAATCGTTGGCAGTGCAAGGGCTTCGCTGGAGTGCGAACGCAGCAACGCTGGCGGACAACATCAACCGTCGCCAGGGGCAGGGAAGCGTCATCGACTATCTGGGACTGGAGGAAGAGCTGTTCATTACCGAGCCGACGCGCCCGCACCTGAGCTCGCTTTACTACATGTCCCGCCTGCTGATTCGCAACCCACGCCATTACTATCGCTATTCCGCGACAAACTTCTCGCGTGGCGCCGATGCCCGCGAGTGCCTGATGAGCACCGTCGAAATTGCGACCATGCCGCAGCCCACGCCCGATACGCTGCTGCAGGAGTTGCGCCAACGTCGTCAAGAACTGAGCTGCGCAGTGGGCGACGCCTATCTCGTGCCCGTTGGACACCTGTTCGATCTCGAATCGCCCACCAACACAGGTGGGTTGCACCTGCACCTTTCCGTGCCTGAAGCGCAGCGCGAGCGGGTCTATGCCAATTTGGCGTATTTCCTGCCCCTGCTTATCCTGCTATCAGCGAGCAGCCCCTACGCGGGAGGGCGATATTTCGGACCATCGTATCGTGTGGCGCACTCCTTTGCTATCGGTCCCCTGCGCGAGGAGCCAACCTATCGCTTTCAGGACCTGATTTTTGCGCGACGGCTGGGCACAATCGAAATCCGTGCGCTGGACCCTGTGTGGGACCTGGAGCGGCTGCACTGGCTGCTGCGCTGTGTGGAGGCAATCGCTGCGTTGCCCGATGCGTTTCCGCTGGATCGGGAGCGTTATGCAGAGTTGCGTGAGCAGGCGGCGCGTGAGGGCTATACCCCGGCGCTGCGACGCCTCTACCGTGAGCTACGCCCGTGGGTTGCACTGCCGGAGCGGCTGTTGCAGCACACCGCGTCGGACGAGATGGCCGAATGGGTGGCGCGTGAGGGAATCGAAGCAACCTACGCCGCGCTGGATCACGCCTATCGCTTTGGCACGCTGTGTCGCGTAGCGCCGCGCCCCCTGAAGCCCTCGCTCTGGCGCGGCATCGCGGGATTTGCCAGCTACTACCTGCTGCGTCTGCCCTATATTGCTTACAAAGCCTGGCGAGAATGGCATTAGATCGGGTATTTAGGGTATATTTATATCTGACCTGTCCAGTTCAAAAACAGGAGACAGCCACCATGGCAACAGTACGCGCATTTCGAGCCTTGCGATATGCTCGCTTGATCC
>Ga0101943_1000741_pt1 | contig 41209 bp, 39 predicted proteins | sample DewCreD2012metaG_5_FD_75244 | JGI IMG/M metagenome (GOLD analysis project Ga0101943, IMG submission 75244) | Hot spring sediment bacterial and archeal communities from British Columbia, Canada, to study Microbial Dark Matter (Phase II) - Dewar... ... | reverse complement strand
CGATGCGTTTGGGGACAGGGTGGTGAGCGGTTGTGTGGTACAGGATCGTCTCCCCCACGGAATGACAGGGTGATTTATTGAGCAAAGTTGCGGACTATTTCGAGCCGGGCGCACAACAGGTCTGGCATCTGTTCCCAGAGCAGGATTAACTGTGTCTTGCTCTCTCTTAGAGCAGGAGATTGGGCGGCGGGAGTGGAATGAATCGATCTGGATGAGTTCATGGCGTATTCAGCCGGCGCGGGCGGTGTGTGGGCGGTGGCGACCACCTCCTGATAAGTCGATCAGCCATCGCGCCGCCATTTTAGGACTGCTGGCACAGGGCACAACGGACATCGAGCATTTCCTGGAGTCGGATGATTGCCTGCGCACGCTCCAGATGGTGCAGCAGCTGGGCGCAGAGGTGGAGCGGATGGGCGAAGCGCGTATCCGCATCACGGGCGTGGGGCACCAACCGTTGCGTGAGCCATCCGATGTGCTGGATGCCGGGAACTCAGGCACCACGGCGCGCCTGATGGCGGGCGTGCTGGCATCTGCCCCTGTGTTCAGCGTGCTGACGGGCGACGAATCGCTGCGCCGGCGTCCCATGCGCCGCATTGTGGAACCGTTGCAGCGGATGGGCGCACAGATCGATGGGCGTGAGAATGCCTCTCGCCTGCCCCTCGCCATTCGTGGTGGCGACCTGCGTGCCATCGAATATGTGACGCCTGTCGCCAGCGCGCAGGTCAAATCATGCATCCTGCTGGCAGGTTTACGCGCCGCCGGCACCACCGAAGTGATCGAGCCGTACCTCTCGCGCGACCACACCGAGCGCATGCTGCAAGTGTTCGGTGTGGAACTGAAGATCCAGATGGGCGATAGCGATCAGCATCGGGTGCGTCTGCGGGGTGGTCAGACCCTGCATGCCTGCTCGCTCACGGTGCCGGGCGATTTTTCATCGGCGGCTTTCTTTATCGCGGCGGCGCTGATGCTGCCTAGCTCCGATCTGACTATCGAAGGGGTAGGTGTCAACCCGACACGCACCGGACTGCTCGAAGCGCTTGCCCGTGCGGATGTGCACCTGATCTGGGAGTCGCTGGACGAGCAGGGTGGTGAGCCGGTGGCGACCCTGCGTGTGCGGGCACAGCCACTACGCTCGATGCAGATTGGCGGGTCGCTTATTCCTCGCTTGATCGACGAGATCCCCCTTCTTGCCCTGCTTGCTACTCAGGCAACGGGCGAAACAGTGATTCGGGACGCTGCCGAGCTGCGCGTCAAGGAATCGGATCGTATCGAAGCCATCTGCACCGAGTTGGGCAAGATGGGCGCCCAGCTCGAATGCCTGCCTGATGGATTGCGCATCCAAGGTCCCACACCGTTGCACGGCGCGGAGGTGCACAGCCACGGCGACCACCGCGTCGCCATGACGCTTGCCATCGCAGGGCTGGTTGCGCAAAAAGGTGAAACCATTATTCACGAGGTGGATTGCGTGAAGACCAGCTTCCCCGACTTCGAGCAGGCGCTTGCCACCCTGACAAAGTAGAGTGGCTTGCCCATGCAGAGGGTATAATCTCCATTAGCGATGAACGATCCGCTGGTGATTGCAGGCAAGACCTTTCGTTCGCGCCTGATGGTCGGCACGGGTAAGTATCCTGATACCGAGACCATGCTCCGCGCGATTGAAGCCTCGGGTGCCGAGATTATCACTGTGGCGCTGCGCCGCATCGACCTGGATGCCCCCAAACGCTCCATTCTGGACGATATCGACTGGAGTCGCTACCAGATTTTGCCCAACACAGCGGGTTGCCGCATGGCGGAGGAGGCTATCCGCGTTGCCCGTCTCGCCCGCGCGATGGGCTTGAGCGACTGGATCAAGGTGGAGGTGGTACCTGACCCCAAGTACCTTCTGCCCGACCCGATCGGCACTTTCGAGGCGTGCAAGGTGCTGGTCAAGGAGGGCTTCGTGGTGCTGCCCTACATTAACGATGACCCCGTGTTGGCAAAGCAGTTGGAGGAGATTGGCTGCGCGACGGTGATGCCGTTGGCAGCGCCCATCGGCACTGGGCAGGGCTTCGAGGTGAACTTCGAGCAGATCCGCATCATTGTGGAGCAGGCGAATGTGCCTGTGGTGGTTGACGCCGGGCTGGGTGCGCCATCTGATGCCGCGCTCGCGATGGAGATTGGCTGCGATGCGGTGCTGGTCAATACCGCGATTGCGAAAGCGAAGGACCCTGTGCTGATGGCGGAGGCGTTCCGGCTGGGCGTGGAGGCGGGGCGCAAGGCATTCCTTGCAGGGCGCATTCCGAAACTGCCCTATGCCTCGGCATCGAGCCCGCTGGAAGGTGTGGTGCGTGGCTGAGATGCCGGTCATTCCACCGCGCGTGCTGATGCTCATTCTCAACTATCAGCCCGGTGTGGACGCTGAGCGTGTCGTGCAGGTCGCCCGATTGGCACTACGCGGTGGGGTCAACTGGCTCATGCTGCGTGTGCGTGGGTTGCCTGCCCCGCTCTGTCTGGACATGGCTCTAACATTGAGGCAGCTCACTTGTGAACAGCATGCTTTGCTGGGCATCAATCCCTATCCTGCGCTGGCGGCGCGGAGCAGTGCCGACGCCCTGCATCTGCCCGAGCAGATGCCCTATCACCCGCCGCCCTCCGGAGCGCTGTTGGGACGCTCGGTCCATAGCGTGGATGCTGCTCAGCATGCTGCGAACGAAGGCTGTCACTATCTGCTGGTGGGCACCATCTATCCCACACACACTCATCCCGACAAAGTGCCTGAGGGGCTGTCGCTGTTGCAAGCGGTGCGCGAGGCGGTACCGCTCCCTCTGATTGCCATTGGTGGCATTACACCCGAACGGGTTGCCGAATGCCTGCAGGCAGGCGCTCAGGGCGTGGCGGTCATCTCCGGCATTGCAGGCGCACCCGACCCATGCGAAGCCGCCCGGCGGTACTGGAGCGCACTTACCGACCGATAAGCCAGATAGAGCGTGGCGGCAGCATCGGCGCGGCTGAGCGGCGCATCGGGACGAAAACGAACGCCCTCAGGCGTGGCTGCTTCTACCCCGTCCCAGAGTAATGAACCGATATGCCGACTGTGCAACCGCAGAATAAACGGTGCATCTGCATCGCCTGCTCTAATGTCCAGATAAGGCGTCTGCTCCGATGAAAGGGGTTGCCATCCCTGTGGATCTATGAGCGTCATCGCCTTTACCAGCCAGCGGGCGAATTCGCGCCGCTTTACAGGTTCCTCTGGCTGGAAGCGACGATTGTCGGTGCGTTCAATAATGCCGAGCCGAAACAGGTTCTGCACAGGCACCGCGTAGCGATGCCCGAACAACACATCGGTGAATGCAAGGCCCTCATACAACCGTTCCTCGATATCGGGCTTGAGCTTTTTGAGATGGTGCCAGAGCAGGCGCGCCGCCTCGCCGCGTGTGAGTGGTTCCTGCGGACGGAAGGCATCGCCCTGATTGTAGGCACCCAGCCACGGATCTATAAAATAGCCGCGCGTCGCCAGAAACTGAATGGCTTCGAAATGCTCCGTCTGACGATTCACATCACTGAACCAGTAGAGATAGACACCGAACCGCAGCAAGGTGCGTTGAATCGTTTCGACAGGCAGGTGTCGTGGCGGAATGCCCGTCTGCACGCTCAGCGCTGCTGCGGCACCCGCTGCCTGACCCAGCGTCATGCGCACAGGCTCCATCCGAAGCGTGCCATACGCCACATGGGTGGCGGAAACCGCGCTGCTCACCAGTAAGCCCTCAACTCCCTTTGGCACAAGCACTCCATACGGCACTTGATACCACGGCGTGTATTGAAACAGCCAGTACTCCCCTTCGCCCATGTGGGGCACTTCGTCAGGATGAACCCCTTCAGGCACAACGACACGACGCACGGCGTGCGAATCCATCGGATAGTCGCCGATTGCGATCGCATCGGGGCGCAACCGCTCGCGCGCCCGGATAATGTCCATCTCTTTCAGCAGCACCTCCCCTTCGATGCGTCGTGCCTCGCGCACATAGAGAATGGGTGGCAGGTGGTCGTTATCCCGATACTCGTCGTCCGCTAACCCCAGTGTGCGCTGACCTTGCACTGTCTGGATATAGTGCAGATAGCCCAGCGCATGGTTTTTGTAGAGTTCGTAAATCCGTCTTCGCTCCTGCCAGCTGGCGGTCGGGTAGTGGTAGTTGACCTCCTGCAGGTCGGGGCCATGTGGGTGCTGATTGATTTCAAACTTATTATTGGGGAACCGCCCATAGAGATATGCCCATGATTGCTCCCACGGTGGCGCCAGCAGATAGTTGCGTGGGTCATAGTTGGGCGGCGGATCGCTCACCTGTTCGGTTGGGTAATGCTTGACCGCCAGCATCAGTGCGTATGCCTGAATGCGCTTATCGCCCTTGCCCGTACTGCCGGGGAGCAAGCGGTCGTTGAGACGGTCATAATAGATAACGCCTGCGTGTGGCTCCTCCTCACTGCGCGGCTCACGCCCGATGCGCCACTTGGCGCCTGCCCATGCTGCCACATCCGCCTCGACCGTCGCGTCGATCACGATATCGGCATAGAATCGCCCGCGCCTGCCATTCTGAATCGCCTCCACTTCCACTCCAATCACGCGATTGCCGCGCTTGAGCGTGCGGACAGGACGCACCCCGAAATAGAGATCGAGGTGCGGCTCGGCATAGACCATCTCCTTGAGCAGCATATTGGCAACCCAGGGCTCGTAGTTCAGCCCGTTGCGGTAGATATAGTGGTTGGTGTCCGCGCCCTGCGCTCGGTAGTAGGCTTCTACCTTCTGGCGGAACTCTTCGAACAGCCCGTTAATACGGTTGGGCACGCGCACATCGGTGATGGCAACGCCGTTTGAGATCATGCCCCCGAGCCGATTGGTCTCCTCCAACAGGGCGACGCGCACACCCATGCGTGCTGCCGTGATGGCAGCCCCTACCCCCGACGCCGTGCCCCCCACAACCACCACAGGATAGCGTGCCTCTTGCTGCAGCTCGCGAAAGGGGCGCTCGATGCGTTCGATAAGGGACGACGTACGTCCCTCTGAATAAAGTGCTTGTACGCCAAGTCGATGAGGTTGCCCTGGATGCAGTGGCTCGAAATCATAGGAGCGTGCCTCGGCAGGCAGCTCGCGAACAGGCTGACCATCCAAAAAGACCCGGTAGCCTAAAGGAGTCTCGCTCGCGGGCGGTAGCCAGTAAAGTGTAATACGCATCGTACTACGCGGAATGGCTTCAACCGAACGAGGTGGCGCTTGTGCCCATAGAACGCTCCACAGGGTGCAGCCGAAGCAGCATGCAGCGATCCATCGCATATTAGCAGTTTACCATGGCAGGGTATAATCCATGTCGGCATGGCAATTACACAGAGCGATTTACCTGAACTGGTGCGTCTGCTTCAGCAGCACCCTGAATGGCGCGAGGCTCTCCGCCTGATCTTACTGGGTGAAGAGCTGATCAATCTGCCACAGCTCGTGCGCCAGATTGTGGAGACCCAACACCAGATCGTGAATATCCTTCAGGAAATTGTTCAGGTTCAGCGCCGGCATGAGCAACAGATTGCCCAGTTGATCGAAGGACAACGGCGCCACGAGGAGTGGCTCCAACGCCTGTCTGAAGGGCAGCAGCGCCACGAGGAGTGGCTCCAACGCCTGTCTGAAGGGCAGCAGCGCCACGAGGAGATCCTGCGCCAGCATACCGAGTGGCTCCAGCGACTGACTGAGACACAGGAACGCCTCATTGAGGAGCAACAGCGAAATTCGCAACGCTTAGCCCATGTGGAAACGGTGCAAGATCGTCTTATCCGCGAGTTTGAGGAGTTGCGAAGCGAGTTCCAAGCGCTTCGTCAGGAACTTCGTCAGGAAGTCAAGGAGCTGCGTTCAGAAGTCGGGCGAATGATGCAGGCACTGGGGCTGACCGTCGAGGAACATGCGGAGGACATCCTGATTACGGTGATGGAGCGCAAAGGCTGGAAGCTGGTGCGGGGTCCCAACTCCCTTGCGCTGAACGGTGAACTTGACTTGATTGCAGTGTTCGAGGACACGGACGGTCAGCAACGCACGGTGCTCATGGAGGTCAAGCTGCGCTTGAGCCGCCGGGAGGTAGAAGCATGGGCGCACCGAGGGCGTTCGGAGGGCTTCATCCGAAAGCTACAGGAGCAGGGGTTCCGTGCACCGTATCATCCCTACTTGTTCGGCTTTCGAATCGATGTGGCAGCGGACGATGCTGCACGCCACGCACGTATGGGGCTTATCACCAGCCGCGGCGAGCTGCTGGAGCCAGAGGTCATTGAGCAGGTATAGTCAGCACTCGCCTAACGACGCGGATCATAGAGATCGATGCGCCCGTCCCATGTCCAGGTCTGCTCAAAGCGATACCACTTGGCATGCCCATCCACGAAGGTGTAGTTTGCGCCCCCGCTGTGCCATCGCATTGCCAGTTCCTGAGCGGCTTCTATGAAGGTGCCGCAATCGTTCGGCCAGCGCCACGCCGCAGGGTGATAGTGATCGGCGGCACCACTGGCATTCTCTTTTAGCTCAGCGATGTAGATGACACTGGCAGGGGACTGGATGGACGCCAGCGTGTTATAACCCGCACAGTTGCGGGTCAAATCATCCACATCGGAGCGAGGTAGCATCCAGAAGTTTGTGCCATAGGATGTGCGGCGTATTGTGCGATAGCCAGGTAAGGGACGCTCCCAATTGACGCTCGAATCACTTGGGCAGCGGTACAGTAATGGTGTCTTGATATAAGGCTGAAGTGTCTGCAACCAGACCCATGGCGCAGAACCTGCTCCGCCTGTGTGGCTGTCCAGCGGGAACCGCTCGTCGTAATCTTGCAGGTACATCTGCACTGCTATTCCCATCTGGCGCATGTTCGAAAGGCATTGTGTCTGGCGTGCCTTCTCACGAGCCTGTGCAAAGACAGGGAACAGAATCGCAGCCAGGATCGCGATTATTGCGATCACGACGAGCAGTTCAATCAGTGTAAATCCCTTGAATCGCATTGTTCTTTCCCTCCTTATGGAGGCGAGGGGAGATTCCTCTCCCCTCGCCAGCGGCTACGGTCAGGCTGTTCCTCCTTTCATCTTGGGAGGCGAAGGCTTTCTACGCAGGCACCGCCTAAGCGCATAGATACTCAGCGATGCCCCCAGCACCAACACACCCGCAGGCTCTGGCACAAACTGAAGGGTGTAGGTAATCGTAGAGTCCTGGAGAGGGGTGCCGTCCAGTGCCTCCCCATTGATGAGGCGGAAACGAAAGATAAGCGGGTTGTCGCGGGTGGGGAGCGTGGTAGAGGCGAAGATAATGTGTTGGTGTACCGAATCGGGGTCACCTGTGTACTCCAGCATCCAGAGACCGGGCAAGCCGTGCCCAAAAATGGGATCGGTTTCGCCCTCTACCACCCCATAAAGTCCGGGCGAGATAAATACCTGCTGCACCGTCACACGGCGTAGTTGCGGCTCCGTTTGCCCATCGGGCGTGTAGAAGTCCCAACCAACATCCACGCCGTACACACCGGGCAGCAGTTCCTCCAGGGTGGATTCCACCGTATACGGTGGCTCCGCCAGTTCGTGCGGTTCGATCACCGCAAGCACGCTATCGACATAGCCGAGGTGGATGTCCTCCTCGTGTTGTGCTGTTGCAAACGCAAGCAGCCCAAGAGCCGCGATTCCCAATAGAAGTGATTTGAGCGTTCTCATCATTTGTGTACCTCCTCTCACTGTGAGCCTTCGCCGACCAGACCAAAGTTAAACAGCACGGTCAACAGGTCGGCGTCGTCAACCGTGCCATCGCCGGTGACATCCTCAGGTAGATTGTCACCAACCTGCCCGAAGGCGAACAGGAGCTGCAACAGGTCGGCATCATCGATCACATCGTCGCCATTAATGTCGCCTGCAAAGGGGAACTGCCAGTCGACACGGGCAGCACCTCCCAGTGTGAAGTGATCGAGGCGACGTGAGAGATGCTTGCTAAGCTTCGCGACGATGGTCGCACTCCCGATACGATTGAAGCCCACCATATAGGGATAGATGGCATCTGGATTAAGCGGCAGGCTCTGATTCACAAAGGGTTGCCCCGACTGACGCACCTGCACCGTAAGTGTCAACGAGTAGAGATTGCCGATATAGACGGGTGCAGGCGAGACCTCACCATAAAGGCGCGCTGGGTTGCCCGCCACCATGTAGATACGGTAGACCCAAGGCATATCCGACACCGGCGCGCCATTGACCGCAACTCCAGCAACCGCATGGCAATCCCAGACATAGACCCCAGGAGTCGCAGCACTAAAGATAAGATGGTGGTGAGCGGTCCCGCCTGTGGGCAGATCAAAATAGTTGCGGCAGCCCGAGGCACAAAAGATCGCTCCCATGCCGGAGCGTGAACCGACCAAGCCGGGACTAATCCATCGCTGGACGATGCGGCATGCTTGCAGCTGTGGGATGCCCCCTTCATAGTAGAAGTCAACTCCCACATCCAGCAGAAAAGCCCCTGGCACGGCAGACATCGTGCGTACAGGATGCGGTTGTGGCTGAATGACCGCTAAAGCACCGTCCTGTACACCGAACAACAGGTCATTCTCATGCTGCGCCAACCCCACGTGTAGTAGGGTTGCAAAGATCACTGCCAACGTCCATCGGTTCATTGCTATCTCCTCCTATGCTGTTGGTGTGAACAGCTGCGAGCCAAAGCTCGCGGCGATTGGAAACAATTGGTAGGGACAACAGTCCACGCTCAAGCTGCAAACAATGGGCGAACAGGAAAAGAACCGCTCCTAAAAGGGAGGTTCGAGAAGAAAGTTGCCCGCAGCCAGAGCCAGCAGGTGGAAACTAACCGATGGGGGGAGCGCGTGAGGCAAGATGAAAGGCATGGGGAGATAGGGGTTTAAGCCATGCTTCCCAGAGCGTACAAGCAGCAGGTTCCCAAGCGATATCGATAAATTGATGCGCGGTACCACCTGCACTATCGGGCAGCACAGGAACACTTTGTAAAACGCAGACCAGACAGTCGTTGGACGAGCTGCCCGACTCATGTACCAGTGGATGCAACAGGTTGCCCGTGAGCAACACGAGCAACCATAGCAGGCTGATCCATGTCCAACACATCCGCTGCGGTGTGCGCATCACCTTTTATTATACCCCGGTCACCGTTCAGCGCCAGCGCAACCACTATAAGCCCAGTCCACTGTGGCGAATCCTGTTTCACCCTCTGCACACTCATTCCCTACTGCCGTCTGAAATCCACACGCGGAAGGGGATACCTCCTGCTAGCCGTTGCAATTTCGATTCCGAAAGTGTCAAACACCTACCACCCGTGTTATACTGAAAACTGGAGGTCTAACGATGCGAACAGAGAGACTTTTCGGGCTTTGGATGACGCTTGCACTGATTATAGCAATCGCTTGCGCACAACCGTTCACTTATCAGGGCATGCTCAAGCAGAATGGCAACCCTGTCAACGCCACGCTCAGCATGACCTTCAAACTCTACGACGCGCTCACAGGAGGCAACCAAGTTGGCTCCGCCATCACTCAGAATGTTTCTGTGCAGAACGGTCTGTTCACCGTGCAGTTGGACTTTGGCGCGGTGTGGACTGGACCAGACCGTTATCTGGAGATTACGGTGGGGTCTAACACGCTCAGTCCGCGCGTGAAGATAACCCCAACGCCGTATGCGGCGTATGCGTCGTTTGCGCAGCGTCCGTGGCAGACGGTGGGGAGCAATATTTTCTACACTTCGGGGAATGTGGGGATTGGCACGAGCAGTCCGAGTGTGCGCTTGTCGCTGGGTGGAGATAACTCGACCACGAAGTTGGCGATTTGGGACGGTGGTTTAGTGGGTGTGATGGGCTTTGGCGTGGGATCGAGCCAGTTTCGCCTTCACTTGGCCAATCGCACCGATCGCTTCTCGTTTTTGGATGCGCCAAGTGGCAACGAGATCGTGACCATTCTGGGGAATGGGAATGTGGGGATTGGCACGAGCAGTCCGGGTGAACGGTTGCATGTGAATGGCAACATTCGGTTAGCGGATGACCGCAGCATCTTCGGGCTGGATAGTCTGGTCGGGTACAACGACTTGAAGCTCTACGGGGATGCGACCAGAAATCAGGGTATTGTCATCTATCCCGACGGGGATGTATGGGTCGGTCCACCTCATACGGCTTACAACCAGCCGTATGCGAAGCTAACTACGAACGGAATGCTGGAAGTGCTAGGGGATATTAGCCTTACCGACCCCAACATCAATACAACTCTTAAGATTTCTCCAAGAAAGCTGTTCGGTGCAACCCAGGACAGTGCGGTGACTTTGGATATTATGAATAGGGCTGGCGTGCTTGGCATTTGGGACAATCTGAGTGTTTCAGATAACCTGCATGTGGGCGGGAACCGTTTCACATTAGGTGGCGGCAGCGACCCAACTTGGAGGCGCGTAGAAGCTAATGTGCTTGATGCAGGCGGTGGCGCGTATGTTGGTGTCGTCCAGACTTTCGGCGCCAACGGCAATCTCAACACGAACCTTAGCCACCGTACCGACTATCCGAATAACGGATGGATAAGTGTTCATGACGCCAACGGGGATGCGCAAGCTGTAATGTATGTCACTCCGGATGGGAATAGCTGGGTCGTAGCCGATGCCAAGTTCTTCCGCGTGCCCGACCCTGATGACGCCACGCGCGACATTTACTACGGCTGTATTGAAGGTCCCGAACTCGCGATGTATGTGCGTGGCACGGCGAGGCTGGTGAACGGACGCGCCCGCATCGAACTGCCCGACCACTTCCGCAAACTCGCCGACGAACAGGGCATGACCGTCCAACTCACACCACGCTCCGGGGAATCAAAGGGACTGGCAGCTGTGCGTGTGAGCTTAGATGGCATCGAGGTCGCTGAGCTGTTGAACGGGCGCGGCAACTACGAGTTTGACTGGGAAGTGAAAGCGGTGCGCAAGGAGCATCGCGACTTCCAAGTGTATCGCTCTTGGGATGAGGTCATGCCTGCAGGTGTCGATCCAGCACAGGCGTGGGAAGCGCGTCTGAAATCGATTCAGGACCGACAGGCACGCCAGAACCAGCAGACGAACGCCCGTAAGGGGGTCAACCGCTGAGAACCCGAAGGGTGCTTATGAGATTGCTGAGAGGGATGATAACCGTGCTTGCGCTTAGGTGCATTGCCTGAATCGGTATAATCGCAGCTGATGCAAGCCAATCACTGGAGCGAGATTGCCGAGCGGGTCCGTCAGCAGTTGGAGGAGCGTCATCAGGCGCGGGAGGAAGCGTTGCAGGCGTGCCGCAAAGCGGTGCAGCTGTGCGCTCGAGCGATCCGTAGCCTGCACCGTCGCGAGTTTGATACCTGTCGCGCGTTGCTGGGCGAGGCGCATCAGCAAATCCTTCACGCACGCGCCCGCCTGATGCCCTATCCGATGCTCTATTATGCGGGCTTCCTGCAGGATGCCGAGGAGGAGTATGTGGAGGGCGAGGCACTCTACGCTATCGTGCTGGGGAATGCACTGCCTGAACCGGAGGAGCTGGGTGTGGAGATTACCGCTTACCTGAACGGTATGGCGGAGGCGGCATCCGAGTGTCGGCGCTATGTGTTGGATCTGCTGCGTGCGGGCGAGCTGACCCATGCCGAGACCCTGCTGCGCGTGATGGACGAAATTTACGACGAACTTATCACCTTCGACTATCCCGATGCGCTGACTCAGGGACTACGCCGTACCTGCGACGCGCTGCGCGCCGTACTGGAGCGCACTCGTGCCGACCTGACTGTCACGGTGACCCAAAAACAGCTCGAAGCCGCCTTGGAGAGCGCGTTCGATTCCCTCGCTTCTGCCGAGCAAAGGCAGGGGTAACATGCTGTGGAAGGCGACGGGCGTGGTGGAGCAAGTGGTTCGTGAGCGTGACGGTGTGCAGTACCTGTGCGTGCGCGCCGAGGCGGGCATGCGCGACGCACTGAACTACATCGCGCTGACGGGCAGGCTCCAGCCGGGCGACTCAGTGCTGCTCAATACGACGGCTACCACGCTGCAACTGGGCACTGGTGGGTACGACTTTGTGGTGGCAGTGCTGTCGAACCAGCGGGGGCGGTCGGACCTGTCCGAGACGCTGGACCGAGATCGGCTGTTGATACGCCTGCGCTACACGCCGATGCAGTTCGCGACGCCAGCTGCCGAGAGTCTCTATCCCGATGCACTGGAGGGCACGCTGGAGGGCATACCCGTCGTTACCATTCTGCTGCACAGTCACCTTGCGCCTGTTGTGGGTGCGATTCGCTATGCCCGTCCGGGGTCCCGGATCGTTTACCTCATGACCGACTCGGCTGCGCTCGCGCTGGGCTTCAGCGAGACGGTAAGCCAGCTGAAGGCGTTTGGCTGGCTCGCTGGAACGATAACCGTGGGGCAGGCGTTTGGGGGCGATCTGGAGGCGGTGAACCTGTACAGTGCGTTGCTTATTGCCCGCCATGGGATGCATGCCGATGTGGTCGTGGTGGGGCAGGGTCCGGGGAATCTGGGTACGGGCACGCGCTGGGGCTTTTCGGGCATCGATCAGGGGCTGGCGCTGAATGCTGTTGGCACTCTGGGTGGCACACCTATCGCTGCGCTGCGCATCAGCTTTGGTGATCCGCGCGAGCGCCATCAGGGTGTGAGCCACCATTCGCTGACGGTGCTGAGTCGGGTGGCGCTGGTACCCTGCCAGGTGCCTGTGCCCGTCCTGCCTGATGACCAGCTGAGGCGTGTGCTGGGCGATCTGCAGGAGGCGGGTGTAGGTGAGCGACATACCATTTGCCCCGTCCAGGCGGATGAAGCCCTTGAATGGCTCTGCCGGCGGGGTATTCCGCTTGCGACGATGGGGCGTGACCTGCATGCGGAACGCCCCTATTTTCTGGCAGGCTGTGCTGCGGGACTATTGGCAGCCACCCTTGTGTGAGGGTGGACACACTGCATAGCTCTTGCTCAACCTGTGCGCACCGCGACGATGCGGAAGCTGCGGGCCCAGCGGAGCGTGATGGGTGTCAGCGCCATGCCGATCGCATTTGCCAGGCGAATTAGTGGGTTGCCTCCCGCGCCACCCAGATAGGCGTAATGGCGGGCGCGAAAGCCGAAACGCTCAATCTGTCGTGCCAGTTGCGCTGGGTCAAACAATCGCTCCAGCACCGCCCCTGTCAACGGATTGACAGGGCATTCCACCGGTTCATAGAATGATTGAGGCAGCTCCCCACTGCTCAAGTAGTGTTGCACCGCTTGCAGAATCTGCTCGCGGGTCATTCGGCTGGTGCGTCGTGCCAGCTCCTGCACCTGCGCGGCGTCCAGGTGGGGAAACGCCTCCTGAATGATTTCCGCACGCATCGCCACATAGGGCTGTTTGACTCGATGCCCGTTGAACGGTCCTGCTGGTCCGTTTTCGAAGCGCAGCCAAAGTTCCCGTGTGTGCGCGGCGAGGCGGGGGTTGACCCCGTTATTGCCGTCGGCAATCAGCAGCACGCCACCAGGCTTCAACAGCCGCGCTGCCTCGCCGAAAAAGGCATCGATATCATGGAAGTGCGAGATCACCTCGTTGGAGAAAATCATATCGAACGAGGCGGAGGGAAAGTCCAGCTGCTCGGCGCTGGCAAAATGCGCAGTCAGAGGCGGATGGAGCTGGAAGTCCTCGATCATTTGCTGGAAAGTAGGGAGGCGCGTGAGCGAGATGTCAACGCCATGCACGGTGCGCGCTCCCATCAGCGCCAGAATAATCGACAGGGCTCCAAAGCCGCAGCCCGCATCCAGAATCACTTTGCCTTGCGGGTCAAACCGCGCCAGTCGGCACAGGTCAGCCACATAGCGCGTTTGCTTCATGCACCCGGGCAGGGTCGCCAGATGCCCATAGTAGCGCCATAATTCCTCGTCGTAGCGTGTCCGATTCGCATCGGCAAGTGCCTGGCTATAGATTGCATGCAGCTGCTGGCTGACCTGCTTGACAGCGTTCATGGCGAGGCATCAGGCGGTTCTACCCCGCAATGATCTGCTTCACCTTCAGCCATGTTAATGGTTGGCGATGTCCCCAGCGTTTGCGTTCGTTCTTTTTCGGTTTATATTTGAAGCCGATAATTTTGGGACCTTTTCCCTGGCGCACGACCTCTGCAATGACCTTTGCACCTTCCACATAGGGTGTACCTACGCGCACACCCTCATCGGTGCGAACCAGCAGCACTTCGGTCAGCTCGATCTGGCTGCCCGGTTCTGCCTCTATCTTCTCCACGCTAATCATTGCGCCTGGTTCGGCACGGTATTGCTTGCCACCTGTTTGGATTATCGCATACATGGTTTTCCTCCTGCGCGAAGCCCTATTATACCTTCTACAGCATGTTCACGAACCGCTCGGTCTCGCGCGGGTAGGTGCTGAAGGGGTCGCGCATATCGACTTGGCGGTTGCGGTCGACATAGACGATATCCCAGTCGATATAGTAGCGGTTATAGCGTCGTTCGGCGAGGCGCTTGATGATATAGCCGCGTGCGGCGGCGCGGGTGTTTTCGGGCGGGGTGGTGATCGCCGCTTCGATTTGCACATCGTCCACCAGCCGTGCTACTTCGCCCATTTGCTGCAGCGCGTAGTACAGCCCTTGCTCCGGGTGGATATTGTGATACTCCAGATCGATGGAGTGCAGTGCGTCGTCGCCCCATTTTGCGCCTGTTTCCGCCATATAGGCACGCAACACTTTGAGCTTAATCAGCCAGTCGATTCGGTCTTCCAGCTTTTCGGGGTCGCTTTCGAGTGTGTCCAGCACATATTCCCACTCCTGCAGTACCCAATCAGTTTCGGGGTCGCGCCCGGCGAAGCGTCGCTGTGCCAGCTGCAGATAGATGCGCTGCAGGTCGATAGCGCTGATGGTGCTGCCATCGAGCATCTGCACGATCCATTTGCGGGTCGGGTCGCGCGAGACGCTTTTGAGCGTATGCAGTGCGTCTTGCAGGCGCAGCCAGTTCGGCAGTGCGCGCGACTCCGCTAAATCCAGCACGAGGCAGGTGGTGCCTATTTTGAGTGCCGTTGCATATTCGCTCATGTTGCCCTCGCCGAACAGCAGGTGCAGTCGTTGATAGTTTTGATAGCCGTACACGCTGTCCCATTTGGGGTTGATGATCGCGCGGTTGAAGCGCACGCGGGAGGCGTTCTCACGCACGATATGGTCCGCGCGCTGCGAGAGCTGATAGGTCACGGTTGGGTCAGGTTCCACGTTATAGACATTGGAGACCCAGATGAAGTCAATGGGGTGGTCTGCCACATCGGAGAGGGAGGGGCGGAAGCCGGCGTGTTCGAGCCTGTGTCCTCCTACGCGCCCCGCCCCTGCGAAAATCTGGCGCGTGGTCAGGAACGGCAGCACTGTCTTATGCCAGTCGGAGGGCAGGCGGTCGTCGGTACGGATGAGGTAATTTTCGTGGCAGCCGAAGGTGTGTCCTGCAAAGTGGTCGACATTATTGTTATGGAAGCTGACGCGCTCCTCCCAGCCCAATCCGCGCAGGATGTCGACAATGATGCGCTGCCCTGCCTTCTCGTGGCGCACAAGGTCGAACAGGCTGGCGCATTCAGGGGTGGCGTACTCCAGGTGGCTGCCCACCGCATCGATATAGAATCGTCCGCCGTTGATCAGGAAGCCTCCACTTCGAGCGGGTTCGAACGCCTCATCGCGTGCGGTCAGATCGATCAAGCCAAGCCGCGCCTTGTGGAAGGCGTAGTTCTTGACTGCCTCGACGACCGTTTCGGAAGTGCCCATGCGTTCATCGCGCACGAAGCACCCAAGTTCCGTCTCGATTCCAAAGATACGGCGACCAATCATCCCGATTCACCTCGCTGCTGGTCTCATCCCTCCGACATGTCTGGCATATCTGGTTGTCGCACAAATCCCCTCTTCTACAGATGACGCAGGTAGCCTTGCAGTTGTTCGGCTGGGACGAGCCGAAATCGGTTTTCGCGCAGCGTCTGCCGTTCTAAGATACCCACTTCGAGTTGGGCTTCCTGCAGCTCCTCGCGCAGGCGTTCACGGGCGCGCGATTCGGGGATTGGCTCTGCCTCCTCCTGCATCGCGGCTTCGCGAGCAATTCCCCATGCGATGAGGGCCACGGGGAGTGCTTTCTCGAAAGTGGGCACGCTCTCGATGGTTGTGCTCAAATAGCGGAGCGCCTGCTCCTCGGCAGTGCTGGTGCCTGCAATGACGGCGAACCGCTCGGTAGGCGTGAACTCGCCATCATAGTTGAGGATATAAAACATGTCGCGCTCAGGGGTCGAGTGCAGCTCCGCGAACAGGGCGCGTACCACAAAGGGAGTGGTTAATGGGTCCCCGAACGCCTTTTTGAGTGCGGGACTGAGCGCGAAGCCGACCACCCGCTGCACCGTCACATCATCGGGGCTGCGCACAAAGCCCTCCTGATGTGCGAAATCGATGGCTGCCAGACGCAGTGTTTCCAGATCCGCTTGGTTGCCTATTGCGGAGAGCATCAGACGGTCATAGATTTCGAACACCTTGCGTCCGCGTCGGCGAGTGGTGAGCAGCAGGATGCCGTTCTCGTAGCTGATTCCGATGACGGGACTGCCTGCTTGCAGGCGGTTGCGGATGTATTGCGCCCGCTGCTGGATATTCTCCTGGAAGTCGTAGGGGGTTAGCATCGTTTCAGCCTCCGCGCAAGGTAGAGACGATTTCGCGCAGGGTCGATTCGGGCACTTCGAACACGCCCTCGCGGTTCACATATCGTGCTGTGGGCAGCACTTTATCGATCCCCCCGGTTGCGGCATCCAGGTCTGCGGCGATGTCGAGCAGCAGCACTGCTTCGTGCAGCACCTCTTCCAGCGGTCGCTCGCTGAATGCGCCTTTGGTCTTGGCGATATAGTCGAACACGCCGCGAATGCGTTCGGCGCCGGAGCCGGCGGCGCCATAGTCTGGGGTTTCGAAGCGGGCGCCGCTGGCATCGTAGAAAAAGATGCGTCCGGCGTCCTGATCGGGGTCATACGCGCTCAGAATAGGGATAAACAGTCCGATGCCGCTCAGCGCGTTTGGCAGGTTCGAGGCGAGCACGCGGCTGACCTCCTGCAGTTTTCCGTCGAGGCTCATTGGTTGGAGCTGGCTGCGGGCATAATATTTGAAGGCGTGGCGCAGGTAGCGCACCACCTCCATCGCGCGTCCGTAGGCACCTGCAATCGCGATCAGAGTGTAGTCGTCCAGAGGGATGATTTTGTCGGCACGGTCGTACATGACGGCGTTCGCCGCGGTGGCGCGGCGGTCGCCCACATTCAGCACGCCGCCTTTAAATTTGACGGCGATCACGGTGGTGCCGTGCACTTCGAGTCCCTCCACCTGCTGATTTGCTGCGGTGGGTGGAGCGAACAGAGGCAGTGTGGTGCCTGTCTGCGCCTGCCACGCCCGCAGCAGGCTCGCGAAATCGCCTGCGTGTGTTTCCATGCTACTCACCACTGCGCTGGCGATAGCGACGCGCCTGTTCGGGGTCGATGCGCCGCATCCGCTTGAGCAGCTCGTTTGTGTCGGGGCGCTGCACATCGGGGCGGCTGGGTCCATCGCCGTCGCCCCCTGGCTTGGTGATGGGTTCCTGCGGAATTGGGCGTCGCAATCGCTCTTCAGTTTGCCAGATCATGATTGAACCTCCTTGACCATCTTGACGAAGGTCGTAATGTCGGGAGCCGTCGTCAGACGGCGGCTCAAAATGCGCAAATCCGTCTCGATCAGTCGGCTCAGGTCGAGCCGCACCGTTTGTTCCGCATCGCGCAGGATGATACGCTCCCAGTTGAGCGTTTCGACCTGCTCAGCGAATCGCTGAATACACAGTCCGCGGATGGCTGCCCGCGTGTCCATCGGCGGTTGATGCGTTGCCTGCTCGATGGCTTCAGGACTGACCAGGGTGAGCATACGCCCCTGTTCCACTAGGGCATAATACAGCCCTTCTGCAGGGTCTATGTTATGATACTCCAGATCGAGGGCAAAAAGTGCCGGGTCGTCCCATGAGACACCTTCCGACTCGACATAAAGGTTCAGCAGCTGGCGCTTGGCGACCCAGTCGAGTCGGTCAGCCAGCAGGTCAGGGTCGGTTTCCAGCACATCGAGCACCGTTTGCCACTCGTGCAGCAGCCAATCGGTCTCTGCGTCGCGCCCGGCGAACTGCTCATGGGCTGCTTGCCAGTAGGCGCGTTGAATATCGATGGCGCTGAGAGTGCCCGCGTCGGTTTCTATTAGCCACTTCATATCGGGGTCGCGTGAGAGGCGCTGAGCTTCGCGCACGGGGTTGGGTATGGAGAAGGGAGCGAACCAGCCTGTTTCCGTCAGGTCCAGCACCAGCGCGGTGGTGCCCACTTTGAGCGCGGTCGCGTATTCACTCATGTTCGCATCGCCGCAGATGACATGCAGGCGACGATAGCGCCGCATGGTCGCGTGTGGCTCGTCGCGCGTGTTGAAAATCGGGCGACGGTAGAGCGTTTCCACATTCATAATGTCCATGTAGAAATCGGCGCGTTGCGAGAGTTGAAACGGCACGCGCGGGTTCGGTTCCCCCTCTACGCCCACCTTACCCGCGCCAGCAAAGAGCATGCGTGTCACCAGAAACGGGAGTAGATTGCCTGCGAGCGTTTCAAAGGGGATTTGGCGCGTGAGTGAGTAGCTCTCGTGGCAGCCATAGCTGCTGCCGTGATGGTCGGTGTTGTTTTTGTAAAGAGTGACTTTGTTGCCGGTGCGCTGCGCATAGGCTTGTGCGCATGTCAGTACGATCTGTTCGCCCGCTTTGTCGTGCGCGACCAGTTCCAACAGGCGTTGGCACTCTGGGGTGGCGTATTCGGGGTGCGCATGGTCGTTATAGAGGCGTGCGCCGTTGCCCAGCGCGTGGTCGGAGCGTGCTTCTCGTTCCGAGATAGGCAGGGGATGCTCGCGTTCGATTTGCGCGTCGTGGGGGTCTACTTCCAGATGCTCCACACGGAAGCCCCGCATGTCGCGGCGTGGATCTTCCAGGCGATAGTCCCAGCTTCGGACGGCAGGGAAGGGGCAACTGCGCACCACGCCCATCGCATCGATCAGCTGGTCGGCGACCCCCCGACCCTCCACATACAAGCCATATTCCGTCTCAATCCCTATCAGGCGATGCACGAAGAGATTATACCCCAGAATTCGGTGAAGAGAGCCGCTCCCGCGCTGTCTATGGCGCAATTGCGGAAAGGGGCAATCCGAGGGTGGGTTCCCAGCCCATCAACAGATTGAGATTCTGGATTGCCTGTCCCGCCGCGCCCTTCACCAGATTGTCAATCACACTGATGACCACCGCTATCTGCGTGCGGGCGTCGATGGTCAAGCCGATGTCGCATCGATTGGAGCCGTACACATGGCGCGTGGCAGGGAATTCGCCCAGCGGTCGTACCCACACGCAGGGTTGATTGCCGTAGAAAGTGGTGTAGAGCGCGTGCAGGTCGCTGAGTGCGACAGGCTGCTTCAGGTGAGCGTAAGCGGTGCAAAGGATTCCGCGCGTCATTGGCACGAGGTGCGGCGTGAAGCGTACGCGCACCGCTTGATGTGCCACTCCGCTGAGCGTCTGCTCGATCTCTGGCGTGTGGCGATGGCGCTCCACCGCATACGCTTTGAAATTCTCATCCAGCTCCGTAAACAGGTAATCCACGCTGACGCGCGATCGGCCTGCTCCCGAGACGCCCGACTTGGCGTCAATCACGATGCAATCGGTATCCACCAGGTCTGCGCTAATGAGAGGCGCAAGCGCCAGCGCACCTGCAGTTGGGTAGCAGCCGGGGTTCGCGATCAGGCGGGCATATTGATACGCATCGGGTGGGGTCAATTCGGGCAAGCCATACAGCGCTTCCCATAGCAGGTGGGGCGCACGATGCGGTATGCCGTACCACTCCTGAAACACTGCCGGGTCGCGCAGGCGGAAATCGGCGGAGAGATCGATTACGCGCAAGCCACTTTTGAGCAGTGCGGGCGCATGCTCCATTGCGAAGCCTGTCTCGCCCGCGAGGAACACCACTTCACACTCATTTGTTAGTCGCTCGATGTCCAGCGCGCTCAGGGGTGGCAAATCGATTCCGCCGAGTTGAGGCAGTATCTCTGCAAGGGGCTTGCCTGCCTCTGTTCGCGACACGAGCATAGCGATCTCCACACGCGGATGCTGACTTAGCAGGCGTACCAGCTCCGCGCCGGTGTAGCCTGTCGCGCCCACGATGCCCACTCTGACCCGCGTTTTCGATAAAAGCGCCACCCGGTCAGCCATGCCCCCAACCCCCTTCGCTCAGGGGAGTAGTTCCTCCGGTCGGAACCAGAGCTTGATTTCGTACTCGGCGGCTTCGGGGTCGGATGAACCATGGATGATATTGCGCTCGATGTCCAGCCCGAAGTCGCCCCGAATAGTGCCTGGTGTGGCGTTCAGCGGGTTCGTTGCCCCCATCATCTGGCGCACCGTCTCGATGGCGTTTGGGCATTCCAGCACCATTGCCGCGACGGGACCTGAGGTGATGAACTGCACCACGCTCTCAAAAAAGGGCTTGTCGCGGTGCACGGCGTAGTGGCGCTCTGCCAGCTCGCGCGTGGGCTGCACCATTTTCAGCCCCACGATACGGATGCCCCGCCGTTCGAATCGGGCGATAATCTCGCCAACCAGCCCGCGCTGCACCCCATCGGGCTTCACAAGGACCAGTGTGCGTGTCAATTCTGCCATTGCTGCTCGGAAGTATACCATGAACCTGGCTGAACCCTTCCGTCTGAAGCTTCTCTCCTCAGGGAGGTACCTACCGCATGCTGGCGATGCTGATTTCGGCTGCCAGTCTGCCTGCGATTTGACGGAACGCCTGTGCCTGCGCTGAATCGGGTGCCGCCAGAATAGCGGGTTTGCCCTCATCGCTGGACAGGCTCACGATGGGGTCCAGTGGGATGGTGCCCAAAAAGGGCACGCCGAGCCGTTCGGCGAACCGCCGTGCGCCTGGTCCGGGAAAGATAAGGGTGCGCTCTCCACAGTGCGGGCAGACAAACTCGCCCATGTTCTCGATTACGCCCAGAATGGGCGCGTTCAGTCGGCGGAAGAGCGCGACCGATTTGCCGGCAATAGTGGCTGCCACCTCTTGGGATGTCATGACGATAGCCACGCCGGTCAGGGGCACCAGCTGCGCCGTGGTCATGGGCGCGTCGCCGGTGCCTGGGGGCAGGTCGACGATAAGATAGTCCAGTTCGCCCCAGCGCACATCCACAAAGAGCTGGCGCACGGTGCCCGCCACAATTGGGCCGCGCCACATTGCCGCCTGATCCTCCTCCAGCAGGAAGCCCAGCGACATAATCGACAGCCCATAGCGACGAATGGGGATAATCTGCTGTGCGTCGACAAGGGGTTTCTCGTGCTGGCAGCCGAGCATTTTGGGGATGCTTGGACCGTACACATCGGCGTCTAACAAACCCACTTTGGCACCTGTCTCTGAGAGGGCAATCGCCAGGTTGACTGCGACGGTGGACTTCCCCACGCCACCCTTGCCGCTCGCGATTGCCACGATATGTTTCACTCCTGGCAGAATGTCCTCTGGTGCCATCGCGCGCTGGCGTACTTGCGCGGTCATCTCCACATTCACGGTGGAGACGCCGGGCAGCGCACGCAGCAGCGTCTCGGCTTGTGCCTTCATCTGGTCGCGCACGGGGCACGCCGGCGTGGTCAACTCGATGACCACCTTGACCGCCCCGTCGCAAATGGCCACCTCTTTGACGAACCCCAGCGAGACAATATCCCGATGCAGGTCCGGGTCGATAATATTCCGAAGGGTATCCAGTACTTGCTCGCGTGTGATGGTTGCCATCGTGTCTCCCTCGAGGGATTGTACCCGCTTAAGGCGCGAGTCGTTCGATTTTCCATGTTCCGTCGGGCTGGCGTGTGTAGCGCAGGCGGTCGTGCAGTCGGTTGGGGCGTCCTTGCCAGAACTCGAAAGTATGAGGCACAATACGGTAGCCGAGCCAGTAGGGCGGTCGGGGCACGGGAAGCCCTTCGTATTGGCGTTCTAACTCCGCCATCCGCGCCTCCAACCAGTGTCGATTGGGGATCACTTCGCTCTGTGGGGAAGCCCACGCCGCCAGTTGATGCCCGCGCGGGCGAGTGGCAAAATAGGCATTCGCCTCGGCATCGCTCACCGGTTCCGCCACACCTTGTATGCGCACCTGTCGTTCCAGTTCTCCCCACCAGAACACCACAGTGACATATGGATTCTGGCTGAGCTGCCGCCCTTTTGAGCTGTTGGCGTTGGTGTAGAACACCAGCCCACGCTCGTCCAGCTCGCGCAGCAGCACGAACCGCGCATCGGGATGCCCCTGCGCGTCCACGGTAGCAAGGCACATCGCATGGGGCTCCACTACTTGCGCTTCGATGGCCTCCTGCAGCCAGCGCTGCAGTTGGCGAATTGGGTTTGGGTCTACCTCGCTTTCCTGCAGCACGCGCTGGGCATATTCCCTGCGAAGGTGCAGTTTCATTGCTGATCTCCTTCCGCTTCCGAACGCCTTCAGGTAGGTGATTCGCGACTGGAGGGGTTTGGGAGTTATTCCCCAATAATTTGCACATGCACCGTGCGGTTGCGGGGGCGCGTGTCGAAATCGACCAGCACAATCTGTTGCCAGGTGCCGATTACCAGCTGCCCGTTGACAAAGGGCACAGTGAGCGAGGGCCCCAGGATCGAGGCGCGGATATGCGAGTGTCCGTTATCATCTTTCCAGCGCGCTTCATGCGCATAGAATGCATCGCGCGGGGCGATGCGTTCCATTACCTGTGCCATGTCCTGCTGTAAGCCAGGCTCGTACTCGATGGTGGTCACGGCAGCCGTGGAGCCGACCACGAACACCGTTGCGATGCCGTTAAGTAAGCCGCTTTGCAGCAGTGCTTGCTCTACTTGCCCTGTAATGTCGAGCATGTCATCGTTGCCCTGCGTCTGCACCGAGAATTTTGCCGAATAGACCATTGCCAAACCGCCCCCTTCTACAATTTAGTAAAGTATACCCTTTTTCGTCCGTTAGGGGACAGGAGGCTGCAGGGTTGCTACCACCGCTCCACCAGGGCTATAGCCCCACTACGGCGCGTCGCAATCGTTTTTTGCTTTCGTAGCAGTAGCGGGTGTCTGGGAACATTTTTTCGGGGTTGAGCGTATCGTGCGGATTAAAAATCGCTTTGATACGCTTCATGGTGTCCAGATCGCTTGTGCTAAACATGTGGTGCATCAGGGCGCATTTTTCCACCCCGATTCCGTGTTCACCGGTCAGGCTGCCGCCCTCGCGCAGGCACAGTTCTAAGATGGCTTCCCCTGCTTCCACTACGCGTGCCACTTGGACAGGGTCGGCATCATCAAACAGCAGCACGGGATGCAAATTACCGTCGCCTGCATGGAACACATTGGCAAGTTGGAGCTGATAGTGGGCAGCGATTTGGAACGCTTCCCGCAGCACTTGGGGTAGTTTGGAGCGGGGTATCACGCCGTCCTGTGTGACGCATGAGGGGGCGAGTCGTCCGAGCGCGCCGATGGCTTTTTTGCGTGCAGCCCACAGCTTTGCGCGTTCCTGCGGGGTCTGGGCGCGTCGTACCTCGCGTGCCCGATTGCGCGTGCAGATGGCTTCCACTCGCTCGCGCTCCGTGTCCAGCTCCACCTCCAGTCCGTCCAGTTCGATCAGCAGCACTGCCTCCGCATCCAGTGGGAAGCCGTAGCCAAACGCTGCCTCCACTGCCTGTAGTGTCAGCGCATCCATTAGCTCCAGCGCAGCGGGGATGATGCCTGTCGCGATGATATCGGACACGGTCTGCGTGGCGTCTTCCAGTGTTTCAAACACGGCTAACAGGGTGCGCACACTCTGGGGCAGCGGTGTCAGGCGCGCGGTGACCTCGGTGATGAGCGCGAGCGTGCCTTCACTGCCCACCATCAAGCCGACCCAATTGTAGCCGAACGGTTCATCTTCCACCCCGCCCAGCTCCAGCACCTCGCCGTCGGGCAGCACCACCTGAAGCCCCGTCACATGGTTCACTGTCACGCCATACTTGAGGGTATGGGGTCCGCCAGAGTTCTCGGCGACATTGCCCCCAATGGTACATGCGCCCTGTGAGGAGGGGTCGGGCGCGAAGTGGAGCCTGGCATGCTGGACAGCTTTTGTGAGCTGGACGTTAACCGCACCTGCCTGCGCTCGCAAGCGTCGGTTGCGCACATCCACCCACAGGATGCGCGTCATGCGGGTGGTGGCGATCACGATACCGCCATTCACCGCGAGCGCGCCCCCCGATAGTCCCGTGCCCGCTCCACGCGGCACCACGGGCAATCCGACCCGATTCGCATAGCGCATCACCTGTGCCACCTGGTCTGTCGTCTGGGGCAGCACCACTACTGTGGGCAACGCCTTTTCGATGGTGTAGGCGTCGCAATCGTAGGTCGCCAGTTGCGTGGGGTCGGTAATCACTGCCTCTGCCCCCACGATAGGCTCCAGGTCGCGCACAAGGGCATCCAGAGAAGTCATCGCTCACCCCCCGTCAGCAGTCCAACGATGAGTGCCAGCCCGACCAGTGCGATGGCGATTAGGCTGTAGCGCGCAGCGAGTTGATCGGTGTGTCGTGTCAGATACGCCAGATGCAAGAGTGCGAGCAGCGGGGTCAACAGCAACATTCCAATACCCAGCGTGATTAAACTGCTCTGAGCGTCGTGCCTCCACAGGTGCCACAGCCAGCCGATGAGCATCACCGCCGCACTAATCAGGGTCAAGCGACGATAGGTCTCTGCCAGACTATTTTCAATCTCACGCCGCACGCTCTCAATTGTACCCTGATTCTACAGAGGGACCTGTTCCTGGTAGGCGGGCATGCGAACCTGCCAACCGAGCTTTTGGGTTATCAGCTCTTGTAAGGTGTTGCGTGGGGTGTCCTCTCCATGCACCAGATAGAGCGTCTGTGGGGATTCACGAATTGCCTGTACCCAGCGCATTAAATCGTGCTGGTCCGCATGGGCAGAAAGTGCGCTTGTTTCCAAGATTCTGGCTTTAACCTGAACAGATTCTCCGTGAATAGTGATCTCCGATGCGCCTTCCAGCAACATTCGCCCGCGCGTGCCCTGCGCCTGAAAACCCACGAAGAGCACCGCATTCGCTGGATCGGGCAGACGCCACTTAAGGTGGTGCAGGATTCGTCCACCTGTGCACATTCCGCTTCCTGCCACGATAATCATTGGTCCTTTGCGCGTGTTCAATGCTTTCGACTGAGCAACCGATTGCACAAAGTTCGTGTGATAGCAATAGAGCGGTAGTCGCCCCTCGCAATCGCCGCCCGGACTGGTTTCAAGATTCAGGTCGTCCTGAAATCGGCAGTACAGTGAGGTCACATCCTGCGCCATCGGACTGTCCACGAATACGGGGAGTGCCGGGATGCGTTCGGCTTCCTGCAGCGTGCGAATATAGTGCAGCACCTGTTGCGTACGCCCCACCGCAAAGGCGGGGATAAGCAGCACACCATGCGTGTGCAAAATATGTCCAATCGCTTCAAGCAGCGTTTGATCGGGAGGTACCGTGCCGTGCAGTCGGTCACCGTAGGTCGACTCCATCAAGATTACCTCCGCACCGAGATACTCGGTCGGCGGACGCATAAGGGGGTCCTCATAGCGACCGATATCGCCAGAAAACAGAACGCGCCTGCCTGAATGGAGTTGGATTTCGATGGCGCTTGAGCCAAGGATATGCCCCATTGGGAACCAGAAGGCACGGATACCCTCCAGCTCCAGCATAGTGTGGAACTCGACAGGCTTGAGCAGAGCCAGTGTTGCTTCGGCGTCTTCTACCGTGTAGAGTGGCAGCGCGGGTCGGTGGCGACTGTAGCCCTTGCGATTGGCGTACTCAGCATCCTGTTCCTGCAGGTGCGCGGCATCCAACAACAGAATCTTGAGCAAGGCGCAGGTGGCTTCCGTCGCGTAAATGGGCCCAGCAAAACCCTGTTGCACCAGGCGTGGCAGGTAGCCCGAATGATCCAGGTGCGCATGGGTGAGCAAGACTGCATCAATGGAGGCAGGCTCCACCGCAAACGGCTCCCAGTTGCGTTCTTTCCATTCTCGCTCGCCCTGAAACAGCCCGCAATCGATTAGGTAGCGTGTGCCATCCACTTCCAGCAGGTATTTGCTGCCTGTCACCGTGCCTGCCGCGCCCAGAAAGGTCAATCGGCTTGCCATTCCGATGGCAGTATACCTTGAAGCGAATTGAGGAGAGGTACAATACCTTTTCGATGCGGTTCGTGGAGCCGGGCTATCTGCTGTTGCTCCCCGTGCTGGTTGCGGGGGTGTGGTGGAGCGGGCGACGCATGCTCGGCATCAGTCGCGCACGCAAGCGGGTCGTGCTGGTGCTGCGTTCGCTTGTGGTGCTTCTGATCGTGCTGGCGCTCGCCGGGTTGCAAGCAGTGCGCCAGAATCAGGGTATTTGCACCATCTTTCTGCTGGATGTCTCCGACAGCATTCCTGACAAAGGCAAGCAGGCAGCACGCGCTTATATTCAGCAGTCGCTGAAAGCTATCGGTGAGGAGGATCAGACGGCTCTCGTCGTGTTTGGTCGCGATGCCCTGATCGATTTTGTGCCGATGAACACTCGTGAGTTGCCTTCCGTGCTGTCTGCGCCCGATCGTCAGGGCACGAACATTGCCGCCGCGATCCGTCTTGCCAGCGCGTTGTTCCCGGATGGGAAGGATAAACGCATTGTGCTGCTGTCTGACGGTAACGAGACAGAAGGCAACGCACAGGACGCTGCCGCCGTCGCCGCTACCGAAGGTATCGAGATCGATACCGTGCAGCTCGCCTCCTCAACCCCCGAATCGGAAACGCTGGTGCTGGAGATGCAGTCGCCGAGCGAGGTCAAAATCGGTGAGCCGTTCAACTTGCGCGTGGTGATTGATGCGCGTAAGCATGCGAGCGGCGTGCTGCACATTGACCGCGACGGTGAGCCTGTCAAAAGTGTGCCCGTATCCCTCACGCCAGGCAAAAATGTGGTGATCGTGCCTATCCGCACCGAGAAGGAGGGGTTCAATCGGTATCGCGCCACTCTGGAGGTGCAGCCGGATGAGGACCCGCGCAATAATGTGGGGCGCGCTTTTGTGCAGGTACGGGGCAAGCCGCGTGTGTTGCTGGCGGAAGGCACGCCCGACCCGACTCACTCGCTGGAACGCGCGCTGAAAGCGAACAATCTGGAGGTGGTGCGCGCCACGCCGACCACCTTTCCCGCGCGCGCCGACGAGCTGCAGGGCTACGATGCCATCCTTTTTCATGATTTCCCCGCCGTTGCGTTATCGCCTCAGCAGATGCTCACCCTTCAAAGCGCGGTGCGCGACACGGGCATCGGTTTCGCGATGATTGGCGGTGAGAACTCCTTCCTGCCTGGCGGCTACTACGAGACACCCATCGCGGAGATATTACCGGTCGATCTCAATGTACGCCAGCGCAAAGTGTTTCCCGCCGCGACGGTAGTGATTATCATCGATATATCGGGCAGCATGGAGGTGCCCGAGGATGGCATCCCGAAGGTGCAGCTGGCGGGGCATGCGGCGATCCAGACGCTCAAGATGCTGCGCCCGATGGATCAGTTCGGTGTGATTGTTAGTGGCACGGGGGTCGATTGGCTCGCGCCGATTCAGCCTGCCAGCCGTAAAGATCGCGCGATCGACCAGATTTCACGCATCTATGCCGGCGGTGGTGGCATCTACTGCCGACCGTCGCTGGAGTTCGCCGCGCAGGCGATGCTGGCGCAAAATACTCGCGTGAAGCATGTCATCTTGCTGGCAGATGGGGACGATTGTGACGAGCAGGAGGGTTGCTTTGAGATTGCCCGCCACCTGCGGGCGCAGGGTGTCACGATGTCGGTCGTCTCGCTGGGCACGGGCAAAGATGTAGGTTTTCTACAACAACTTGCAAAGGTGGCGGGCGGAAACTTTTATTTGACCACCCGCGCGCGTGACCTGCCCCGCCTGTTCACCGCGGATGTGCGCGTGATGACTCGTTCTGCCATCGAAGAAGGCGCGTTCTTCCCCAAAATCACAGGCAGCGACGAGATGCTTGAAGGGATCAACTGGAACACTACCCCCCCTCTGCTCGCGTACGATTTAACCTCGGATCGTCCTTTGGCACGCACCCTTCTGCGCACGCACAAGAACGATCCGTTGCTTGCTGTGTGGCAGTACGGACTGGGCACTTCGCTGGCGTTTACTTCCGATGCGAAGCCAAAATGGGCGCAGCGCTGGGTCAGCTGGAGCGAGTTTGCGCCGTTCTGGACGCAGGTCACCCGCTCCATCCTGCGCAAAAGTAGCCGTCAGGATTATCAGATTACGGTGCGCCACGAAGGGGGTCAAGCAGTTGTGGAGATGCAGGCGTTCACGCCCGAGGGCGAACCGATCAACTTTTTGCAGCCGGAGGTGCGGGTGAGTTTCCCCAACGGCGAGGGACAGACTATCACGCTGCAGCAGGAGGCACCGGGGCGCTACACGGGACGGTTTCCCCTGCGCGAGGTAGGCGACTATTTGTTGACGGTGGTGGAGAAGCAGCCTGATGGCACGATTCGCACTGCCACGCGCGGCTACGCGCTGCCCTACCCCCCTGAATATCGTTTCAGCCGCGCCAATTTGCCTCTGCTGACGCGCATCGCGGAAATCACAGGGGGTAAGCTGAACCCGGAGCCGTCGCAGGCGTTTCGCCCTGTGGCGAAGCGGGGCGCGTCGGTGTCTGACCTGTGGCGTCTGTGCCTTTGGCTGGCGCTGATGCTGTTGCTGCTCGATATCACGCTGCGGCGCGTTGCGCTGCCTGTGGGGGAGGCGTTCGCGCTGTTGGGTCATGCAGGGCGGTGGTTGCGTGGGCGCCGATTGCCACACCGTGCCCCCCAACCTGTGGCGACCGCACGCCTGCTGAATGTAAAAGGTAAGGTACGCGCCACGACCACTGTGGCTGCCGAATCGGGGGGGCGTCCCCCTGGTATTCCTGTTTCGGTCGCGTCTCCGACAGCCCCTTCCCATCCGCCCGAAACTGCTCCCTCCGCGGGCAGTGCCTCCCCAACTTCCCCCGGCACGGCATCTCCTGCCTCCGAAGGCGACACGACCAGCCGTCTGCTGGAGATCAAGCGACGGCGTCGAGGTGGATAGGACAGACACACAGGTCGATCCCTACTTGAGCAGGGGCGACTCCTAGTAATAGGAGCCTTGGCAGGCGGGTGTCGCGCAGGCATTGCCCGAAGGCTGTAGGCGCGACTGCACTGCCGCCAGAAGGCTCCATAACGCCACAACCAACGACAGGATGTAAAGCAGCTTTTTCAACATGCGGTGATCCTTGCCTTATTGCTCTTCGTTATAGGCGTTCGCTAAGGCACACACATTCTTGCCCAGCTCCAGCTCGTTCGCCTTCTCTTCGTCAGGCTGCAACAGCCCGGCGTTCACCCGCTTGATGTCCACATACTGGGGTGGAAATACAGGCAGAGTTTCCAGCAGGAATCGGGCAAACGCCTCCTTGCTCTCTGCCATGTATTCGCGTGGGTTGTTGCGCTTGATGTTGCCCAGCGTGTCCCAGAAGCTGCCATCGGGCTGTGCCTCGCTGGGCTGGGCAGAGTGTGCCGGCAGCACAATGGTTTCGTCAGGTAGCGTGAGCAGCTTATTATAGAGCGAGTCGTAGTGCAACGGCGCCCATTCTTCACCCCGACCACCCAGATCGGGACGCGCCACCGAGCGAATAAAGATTGAATCGCCCGTGAACAGGTAGCGGTCATTCACGAGGAACGCCATGTTGCCCAGCGTATGCCCCGGAATGTGGATCCCCTTCAGGGTTGCCTCGCCAAAGCGGAAGGTGAAGTTATCCTTCAGATACTCATACTCTATAGTAGCGGGCAACATGTCGATAGGATGTATGCCATCGTAGGGGTGTAGGAAGTAGGGCACGCCCAGCTGCTTCGCCAGTGCCGGACCGCCGCTGATATGGTCGGCATGCGCGTGGGTATCAAAGATTGCCACCGCTTTCAATTCCTCACGCTCGATGAGCGATAAATACTCATCGAGGTGGCGTGTCGGGTCGATAAGCACTGCCTCGCCGCGGCTGGCGATCACATAGGCAAGGTCGCCCCGTGCCACGCGGATTAGCTGATAGATGGTCAGATCAGTTCCTGTGTTGGGAATAGTGGTGACAAAGTAGTAGTTGCTCCAGGCGATCATGCCACCTTCAAGGTTGATCGCACGATAGCCATGCTCGCGCAACATTTCGGCTACATAATCAGAGGCGCCACCCTTCGCGCACACCACCACAATCAGCCGGTCCTTCGGCACACGGGCAATGTTTGCCTCCGTGTCCTCGAGGAAATTGAAATATGGAATGTGAATTGTCTCGAACGGTGTGCACCCCTCGATGCGCCAACGGGCGAACTCGTCATCGTTGCGCACATCGAGCAACACGAAGTCGGCACCGCTGCTCAACATCCGATGCAGCTCATCAGCCGCTATGGCAGTCTTTTGGGCAGTTATCATTGTTCATCCCTCCTGTCTCGTTTTTGGTGTTCCATCTCTTACAGAGCGTGCTGTGGCGCACTGGGTTACGATTGAATCAGATAAACATGGTGATTTTGCTTTTGGTGGCGTCGGCGAGGAAGGCAGCCACTCCGCCGACCTCGATGCCGTCCCACAGTTCCTGCTGGGTTATGCCCATCACATCCATGCTCATCTGGCAGGCGATGATGCGCACGCCCATCTCACGTGCCATTTCCACCAGCTCTTCCAGCGAGGCGACCTGCTTCTGCTTCATCATTGCCCGCAACATCTTTGCCCCGATGCCGAAAAAGTTCATCTTGCTCACACCCAGCGATTGAGTGCCAGCGGGCGTCATCAGGGCAAATATCTTTTCCATGAAGCTTTTGCCCGAAAGGTCGCGGCGCTTTTTCAGTGCGTTTAAGCCCCAGAAGGTGAAGAAAAGGCTTGCCTCCATCCCCGCCGCGGCGGCACCCGTCGCGCTGATGAAGGCAGGCAGTACGCGATCCAGGTCACCACTGAACACGATAATACTAACTCGGTTATCGGGTAGCTCTTCACGAATTTGCTGGAGTTGTGCCTCCAGTCGAGCCACACGCTCCTCCAGGCTCTGGGGTAGCGAAACTGCCCCTTGGTCGTTCACACGAATCGTCGCTTGATCCATCGCTTGCATAGTTTGCAACACCTCCTCACCAGATTGTGTGGATGCCTTCCTCTTTGCAAAAGCGTCTCTATAAAGAGAAGAGTGCAGTCGGTGTGCAAAGGTTACAAAATGTGCGCTATGGTGAAAGGTAGAACACCTGTTCGCACTGGTAAGGCGTCCATAAACCGTTTGTAACCTCCAGCCGATGGTGTGGCTCTTAAGCGACAGGAGGTGATGCAAGCGATGAGCTTAACATTTGATCGAGAACTGGATGTGCGAGGCGCGAAGTGCCCGATGCCTGTGGTGAAGGCGCGCCAAGCGATTAATGAGCTGCAGGCAGGGCAGGTGTTGCGCGTGCTGGCGACCGATCCTGGCTCGGTAAATGACTTCAAGGGCTGGGTGCAAATCGCCAAAAATGTGGAGCTGGTCGCCCAGGAGACTTTGTCGCTCGATGGGCAAACGGTCTATGCGCACTATGTGCGTCGAACTGGCTGATAGGGAGGGCATCGCGATGCGACGGCTTACTCTGATTATAGCATTAGCCGCGGCTGGACTGCTTATCGCGTTTGGAACGGAACCCCTGCTTTCCCGGCCGACACTGGTCTCTACCGAGTGGCTTGCGGCTCATCTGAACGATTCGCGTCTGCGCATTGTCGATGCCCGTCCCACTCTCTCTGCCTATTTGCAGGGGCATATCCCAAGCGCGATCTATCTTAACACCGAGACGCTGCGCATCGCGCGCGGGGGTATCCCCGCGCAGCTGCTGCCCCCGAAGCGATTAGCAGAGATTCTGGGTGCGATCGGTATCGGCAACCAGCACACGGTAGTGGTCTATTCCAGCAGCGCAGAGGGCGACTTTTTCGCTCATGCGACCTACATCGCCTTCGTGCTGGAGTGGCTGGGACATAAGAGTATCGGGGTGCTGGATGGCGGATTTGAGAAATGGCAGGCGGAAGGGCGTGCCCTCAGTCAGCAGATTCCGCGCCTATCGTCTGCGCACTTTACCCCGCGTGTCGACCCCACACTGCAGGTAGACGCGACTCAGGTCTGGCAGTGGGTCCAGCAGGGCAAGGCGCAGATTCTGGATGCGCGGTCGCCTCAGATATTCGCAAAAGGGCACATTCCCACCGCACGGAATGCCTTCCTGCGCGAGAATCTACAGCAGGGCGAAAAAGGCTTCACATGGCGTCCGAAAGAGGAACTGATGGCACGCCTGCAGGCGCTGGGCATCGATCCGCAAAGACCGATTGTTGCGTATTGCACCAGCGGGCGGGAGGCGAGCCAGCTCTGGTTCACCCTGCGCCATGTGTTGCAGCTGCCCCAGGTGCAAATCTATCCCGGCTCATGGATTGACTGGACGGCACGCGACTTCCCGAAGGAGTCGCCTTGAAGCGGGTACTATAATCGTGATGTGGGGAGCGGTTGAGCAAAGTGACGCCGAGCTGGTGGAGCGTGCCAGAGCGGGCGACCTAAGCGCGTTTGAAGCCCTGGTGAGTCGTCACGAGAATCGGGTCTGGACCTTAGCCAAGCAGATTGTTCGGCACGACGAGGATGCAGCCGATGTGGTGCAGGACGCTTTTCTGACCGCGCTGGAGCACCTGCAGGAGCTGCGTGATGGCGAGCGGTTCGGCGCATGGTTGAAGCAGATCGCGACCCGCCTGGCGTATCGCGTGCTGGAAAAGCGGCGGCGGATGCCGACTCAGTCGCTGGAGGCGCTCCTGAATGAAGGAGCAGAGGAGGACGAGGAGCATATCCCGCACCCTGAACTGATTGCCGACTGGCGCGACAGTCCTGAAGCGCTGCTCCAGCGCAAAGAGACGATGCGCATTATCGAGCAGGCGCTGAGCGAGTTGCCCGAAAAGTATCGGGCGGTCTTCTGGCTGCGGGATGTGGAGCAACTTTCGACGCGCGAGACAGCGGAAGCACTCGGTATCAGCGAGGCGAATGTGAAGGTGAGACTATTGCGGGCGCGTCTGATGCTTCGCGAGAAGCTTACCCAAATATTTGGCGCAGATGCGTCGCAACAACTGATCAGCGAATAGTGAGAGACTGGCGATGAGATGTGAACAGCTGTTGCGTATCTTGGGCGACTACATCGACGGGGAGATAGACCCGCAGATGTGTGAACTGTTCGAGCGCCATATGGCGCAGTGTCCACGCTGTCAGGTGGTGGTCGACACCCTGCGCCGCACAATCGCCCTCTATCGGGAGGGGGAACTGGTGTTTGAGATGCCCCTTCCGTTCCGCGAGCGGCTCCATCAGGCAATCCGCCAGCGCTGGCAAGAGAAGTTCGGCTCCCAGAAGTGAGTCGCACACGCTTACCACTCCATCGGCGTCACGATTTTGACCGCGAGGCGGTTCTGGGTACGGCTGGCGTTTGGTAAGCCATAAATGAGGTAGAGGTCGAAGCCTCGTCGCACCCGCTGCAGATAGGTCAGGTAGAAGTTGCGTGTGGTGCTGACTTCTCCGCCCGATTCGATGTGATTGACCACCAGACGCCCCCCGATTGCCCGCTCCGGGGTGATTTCATAGTTGAGCGTGATGATGGCTTGGCGCGAGCGGTCATCGTCTGGGGTGTCGGGGTAGTCAATATGTAGTTGCTCCAGATCGATGCCCAGTCGCAGACGCGGCGCCAGCTCCAGCTTCTGATTCAGCGCGATATAGAAGCTACGCCCGCCGTTTTGCTCACCCGTAATCATATAGAGCATTCCGTTGCGATAGAGGTCCAGCGTGTTCCAGCGTACAAGGAATGCCACTGTACGGTCAATATTGGGTGGGCGACGCAGGTAATCGAGCTGAAACCCGACACTCATGTAATTTTTCAACAGCCCTTCGCTGCCAATGCTGATGCCTTCATCCAGCACGCCTCCTTCATATAGTTGGCGCGATTTGCCCGTGATGCGCATAGCCAAGTAAAGAAACGCTCCTCGCTCAGGTCGGTCGGTATAGTAGGTGGTTATCTCCGTGCCTCGCCAGCCGCGTTCGGGCACGAAGGCGAGACGCGGGCGATAATCGGGCGAGATGTCTGTCCACTGAAGGTACCAGCTGAGTCGGCGGTCGGGCGCGCCCCGCTCGATTCGTGCCAGGGTATAGTGCCCCTCTCGGTCGCCCTGTAAACGGGTATGCAGTCCAACGAGTCGCCACTCCCCTTCGTTGGTGATGCGCCTCAGGTCTAACTCACCGCCCCACATCTGCTCATCCACGCCGCCGCGCCGATTGCTCAACCCGAGCACCCCCACGAAGGAGCGCGGCGCGACCTGATAGCGCAGCCGCCCTGTCAGCAGTTGACGCTTGATATTTTGCGCCTCATATTCGCCGCCCAGCACTCCATACGACCAGTTGCCTGCGGTGCCGAATGCTTTCAACCCGCCGTTCAGCTCCTGCACGCGCACTGAGTAGAACACGGCCCGAGGTGGCAGGAAACCACTGCCTTCTTGAAAGAAGGGGCGCGTTTCGGCAAGCACCTTCTCGGTGTAGGAGAAGTCCACGCTCGCCACATCCGCTGCGATGTTCTCAAAGTCGGGATTCAGGGTCAGCAGAGCCGTCTGTCCCCCCTCCGATACATATTTGATATCCAGCCCGCCGCGTGTGGCACGCTCCGAGCCATTCGCATCGCCCAGCCAGTAGGGCAAGAGCACGATTGGGCGTCGCTGTGCAGGCGGTTCTATGCCGTCCCACACCGTGTGGCGCTTCTCGTCGAAGTAAGCCCCCATATTGGGGAACACATAAAGCTCCTGGCGGCGCGGAATGGAGCGTACCAGTGCGATGCCGAACTGCCGCTGCCTGGAGGGGTAGCGCAGGATGCGGAACGGGATGCGGAACTCCGCGCTCCAGCCCTTCTCGTGAATACGCGCTTTTGCTTCCCAATCACCCCGCCAACGAATGTTCTCGGTGCTGCCGCCGGGAATGTTCTCTAACTGCGTGCCCAGTGGGTTCACTTCGAACCAGTAGGGTTCCAGACGCTTGTTCTGCGGTTCAATTAGCACTGAGACCACATCGTCGTTTTCCATCGTGCCGCCGCGCTTGGTCTCCTGGGCCCGGATCTTGTCGGGTTCAGGGTCTTCACACTCAAAGGCGACATAGATGGCGTCCGCCGTGTAGCCCAGGTAAGCAACGGTGGGAAACTCACCCTTCTGCTGGCGTGTGGGGAACCAGAAATCACGAATGACCAATGCCTCGCTCCACTCGTCAGGATGGATTACCCCGTCGATCACGGGCGGTTTGCTCAACTTTTTAGCAGGGATGCGCGGCGGGTCCACCTCCTGCACGCGGCTCCATCCCTTCATTGGAACGATGAACATCCAAAATACCGCCAGCCCAATCCATAAGGAAACAGGCACACTTCGTCCCATGGTCGCAACCTCCCTGCGCACTGATTATACCTTTTGACCTGTTTATTGCTCCTTACCATAACCTTCTTCCCAGCGGGGAGAGAGGGATCATGCTCTGTGCTATACTCTATCTCGTCATGATCGAGCGATATACAACACCCGAGATGCGGGAAATCTGGAGCGAGGAGAACAAGTACCGCACATGGATGGAGGTCGAGGTTGCCATCTGTGAGGGGCTGGCGCACTATGGCTACATCCCGCAGGATGCAGCCCGTGCCATTCGTGAAAAGGCGCGGTTCGATATCGAGCGCATCGCCGAGCTGGAGCAGATTACACGCCATGATGTGATGGCGTTCGTGCTGAATCTGGCGGAGAATGTGGGCGAGGCGGGACGCTGGATCCACTTCGGGGTGACCTCCTATGATATCGTGGACACTGCGCTTGCCCTGCGCTTGAAGCGATCGGTGCAACTCATTCTGGAGGCGTGTGAGGCGTTGCAGCATGAAATCGCGCGACTGGCGCGGGAGCATTTGCACACCCCAATGATTGGGCGCACGCACGGCATTCACGCGGAACCCATCACCTTCGGGTTCAAGTTACTGGGCTGGTATGCGGAGATGGCGCGTCATCACGAACGCTTACAACACGCTCTGGAGGAGATTGCCGTAGGCAAAATTGCAGGCGCGGTTGGCATCCACGCGAATATCGACCCGCGTGTGGAAGAGTATGTCTGCGCCAAGCTTGGTCTGAAGCCTGACCCAGCAGCTACCCAAATCGTTGCCCGCGACCGTCATGCCACGCTGATGGCGCACCTTGCCGTGCTGGCTGCCTCGCTGGAGAAGTTTGCCACCGAAATCCGCAATCTGCAACGCACCGAAATTCGCGAGGTGCAGGAACCTTTCGCACAGGGGCAGACAGGTTCCTCCGCTATGCCCCACAAGCGCAACCCGTGGAACTGCGAGACGATCAGCGGGCTGGCGCGTATCGTGCGGGGCAACCTGCTGGCAATGTTGGAAAGCGTCTGCACTTGGCACGAACGCGACCTGACCAACTCCAGCGTGGAGCGTATCGCTCTGCCCGATACCTGCACGCTCGTCCACTGGATGCTGAAGAAGTTCACCGCGATTCTGAAAGGGCTGGTGGTGTTCCCGGAGCAGATGCGGCGCAATCTGGAGCTGTTGCATGGGCTGCCTTATAGCGAGCATGTGATGCTGGCGCTCATTCGCAAGGGGCTTTCACGCGAGCATGCCTATCGGCTGGTGCAGCGCAACGCGGCGCGTGTGTGGGACGAAGGAATCCCCTTTCTGGACGCTCTGTTGCATGACACCGAAGTGCGCCAGTACCTTAGCGAGGAGGAGCTTCGCGAATGCCTGAGTCTGGAGCATCACCTGCGTTATTTAGAAACCTCTCTCCAGCGCGTGGGGCTACCTGAAATGGGCTGAACCCCCTGCCAGCCAAAAAGTTAGGGCTTTGATGAGTTGAGCGTATAAGTGAACACGCGCGGCTCGCTCAAACGAAAGCCCAACACATGGCGCTGCTCCCCTTTCTTGAGCAAGAATTGGAGACCCGGCGCGACTGAAAATCGCACCTGGGCATTTGCCATATTTGCTTGAGTGACTCCCCTCTCTGCCAGCGCTTGACCAAGGAGAACTTGCCATCGTTGGGGAAGCTCGTCCATCGAATACCAGCGACCCGCCTCAAGCGATTCACGCTCGTGGAGCCTCTGTTCCATCTGACGGATCAACGACTGAATAGATTGCTTATACATCTGTTCTTCTTTCTCGATGAACTGTCTTTGTAGCATCAACGCTTCTGTCAGCACTTCGTTGCGTTCTTTGTCTGAAAGCGGTATCAACCCCATGAAGTGGATTACCCATGTACTATCCAAAGTGTTTTCTGGAGTATCCTTCTGTCGATTGCGGACCTTGCCCTCCGGCACAGATTGCTCTTCCGAAGGAAACATTGCTTTGTTCACTTCATAAATCTGACCAATATCCAAAATATAAACATCTTCACCTATGTTAACTGTGGCTGTAATCTCACCTGATGGCATGACTGCTGCATAATCATATCGGTGTAAAAAAGATTTTAAATCTTTAAGTCTGACTGATTCATTTATTTTTACTAAAATTTCCAAATCGTTATAAATTGGGTTATCTGGTACAACGGGTATCGGATTGCCCGCTTCCAAGAGCTGCATGATCTGTTGCAGCGCCACGGCGCCACTTCGCAGGACACGATTCGAGAAGAGGTAGGCGGCACCCTCTCGGGATGATGCAGGTAGCATGAGAAAGCCATGTTGCTTGCACCATCGAGCCAGTGCGGTTGCGGGGATGTCTTCGCGATCGATTATCGCTTTAAGTGAGAGGATCTCTTCCTGGTCTTGTAGTGCTGCTATTACCACGATAGAATGAGTGGCAGAGACGGTTAATTGCCCTTCAGGCTGGCAACGCGCAATAGCAGACACCAGTGCCCACATCACCCATATCATTTTCATACGATTATCACCACGCTCCATAGAAGCACTGCGACAGCTCGCTGTTTGATTTTATGGCGCCTCTTCATCCTCTTCACCTACGAGATTGGTTTTTTAAAACCAGCTGACAAAAGTTGGTTTCTCTCCTCGCCGTATTCGCGAAAGAAAGGCTTCAGCCGCTTCTGATATATAATTATCTGCGCGGCAGGCAATGCGTTCAAGTAGACGCATTGTTTGCGGTGAGTCAAAAGTAGACAGCACCTCCAGAAGAAGCTCTAAGCCCACCCGGTGGTGTGAGACCAGGTTCCCCTGCTCTAACTGTTGGATCTTTGCAATCAGGACAGGGACGACCGGCTCGCCACAGTCAACAAGGGCTTGTTGCAGATAGCGGTCTTCGAGTGTTTGAATCTCGTCATCCAGCAAGCGTTCTATAAGCCATTCGATACGCTCTGGGGTTGTTCGCTTTCCAAGCTGAACACGCAGCCAGAGAAGATAATCCTTTTCTTGCAATCGCTTCTCAGGGATACCAAGCAGCTCGAAAAGTCGTTCGAAAGCGTCCGATACACCATGCGCATGCGCTTCGCATGCCATCTCGACAAGTAGACGCAGTGCGACAACAGCGCGCGGTGGCTGCATGAGATTATCGGGCGGCCAAGCTTTGCTTGTATGTTGATAGGCATTTAAAGCGGATATTGCATCGGATAATAAGAGACCTGTTTCTTTCATAAATATTGCTACTTTCTCTTGCCATTCCACTGAACTGCGCGGGGTAGGCAGCTGGCTCTCTGTCCGTATCCGTGCGATAATCACTGGCAAGAACTCGGTTCGGAAGTAGGGGTCCAGATGCGGCGCTCTTTGTTTTAGGGAGTCTGCCCCTTCGAGATTACCCAGGCGACTGATCGCCATCAGAGCAGCGGCTTGGAGATGGAATCGGGCTCGTTTGGTCGCGGGCGTACTCTCAACGGCTTTCAAAACATCAGGATGCAATGCCTCGATAAGAGCCTTTAAATGGGCGTATTGCTTATGCAAACCAATCTGGCGTATCTGCCAGATTAATGCATCATAGTCCGCCGCCTCTAATGGCTCTTGTCGCAGCGCCGTAGAGCGGGTACGAGCGATTATCACCTCGAGCGGTTCTGGTTTTTGTGTGATGCCCCGGCTTGCCTCTGCGCCCAATGCGGACGGCAGCGCGGGGAGCGCACCAGCAACTATCAGAAGCGTTGTTCCGATGACGAACAGTTCATATCTTTTGCGTTGCATATCCATCTCCTCCTGTTTAGGGACAGCTGCATGGACTATACGGTCCACGCGAAGGCAACACGCGTAGCAAGCTAATCCCATTTGGTGGCTGGCGAGTTTGGGTGGAGCGATACTTCCAAGGAAAGGGATTCACAGGGACACCTTTTTGCAACCCTGTATCAGCCCAATCGGCTTGCCAGGTCTCTCTATCCAGCTTCCCATAGGCTTCGATATCAGCTAACACATCTGCATCTCCATCAAGGTCTCTTGGAAATGCCCTTGTAGTGTGCGCTCGGCATGGATCCAAACAGTACCTTAATTCTTCGCTATCACGCAACCAGTCTCTGTCGCGATCGTCCGGACCACCTCTACTTGGCAGCATAATTCGGCTTTCATGATGCCTACGATGGGCTAGTTCATGCTCAAGTATATGAGCAAATTTATGTATCCCGCGAACTTCTAATTGGTCAACTTCAAGTCCGCGTTCACTCCAGAAGGTTGCTTCCTTAATTAAAGGGCGATTTCTGCCACATGCATCTTGGGCATTTTCCTGAAGAACGAACAAGTAGACACGTCCTACTCCTATTAGCGCTGCATCACTTGCGATGAAGACACGACCGACTTCTCGCGCACCATCGTAAGGGCAGTAATAGGAAATTCCACTTGCCCCATCATACCACCCTTTCAGGCTGACCACAGGCGTGCCAGTAGTAAAAAAACCAGTTTGGCGTTGTAGTTTCGTTACCAGGAATCAATTCACATCGCTGAGACACATTCCATCCTTTTGGTCCCCCAGGCGGATGATTGCTTGCGTCTGCTGGATAAAACACCTCGATCTCTGCGTAGTTCACCTTGTCCTCCACCTCAAACGCAACCCGCTTCTTGCCAAAATCACCGTTGCGCGGTGAGACTCCGCTCTATCCGCCCAAACGAGGTCCTTACCAGTCATAAATGAGAACCCCGCGCAATCCCTTGCGGTGCCGGCGCAGAAACTCACTTGCTTCCTGCTCATATCGCTCCAGTATCGCTTCCACACGCGCGTCCTCATATCCCGCCAGCACCTCCAGCAGGTTCGCAAGACCAATGTTTTTTTGGATCTGTGCTACCTCGTCTTTCGGCTCCTGCGCCGATAACTCCTCTATCTTGGCTAAAATCGCAGGCAACGCCGCCTCCCCACACTGCCACAACGCCAGCAACTCGTACCGATCCACAAAGCGCATCGCCTTCTTGTGGGTCAGCGAACGAATGAGCCACTCCACTCGCTGATTCGTGTTCAGCGGTGCCAGCTGATACCGCAGCCACGATGGATAGTCCCGTTCCAACGCCAATCCCTCAAACAGCTGCAGCGCTTCTTTGACCCCATGCGCATAGGCTTTGCTCGCCAGCTCCAGCAGCACTCGCACCGCAACCACACCCCGCGAGGGGTACACCATCGGATCGCCCCGTTGGGGGTGATTACGCAACGCCTCCTGCAACGCCTCTTGGGTCAACTCAGCCTCTTGCAGAAAGAGCGCCACCTGTTGCTGCCACTGTTCACGGGTTCGTACTTGGGGGAAGGCAAGCTCTGCACGAATACGCGCTTTGATGACAGGGACATACGCCTCGCGATAGTAAGTCTGCAGGGTGGGTTCGAGCCGCTCCAGGCAAGCCAGCGCGTCTGCGGTCCCTATACGCCCAATCGCCACTAAAGCATCCACAATGAGTCCATGTATTGGGCGTTGGTGGAGGAGTGTCTTCTCGATCTCGGGCAGGAGTGCGGGGTCTTTGCGTCGCGCGGTGCTTTGGCACAGGCTGACCCCGCGGAACCAGAGTCTTTCGTCGTCTATGGTGGGGTCGGGCGATTGTGATGTGCGAGCGGGCTGGCATCAAAGCGAAAAGGCAGCTCCGCTCAGTAATACCACTGCAACGACACGCAGTTTGAGTTGATTATGCATCCTCATCACTTCCAGTTTTTTATTGCGTGGGAGGCACTCTCCGGAGCAAGCCTGAAAAGCGTGACCGCTTCGTGCCCGTAGAATGATACCACCTACCAGTCAGCCACGAATGTCC
>Ga0101943_1000738_pt1 | contig 41296 bp, 35 predicted proteins | sample DewCreD2012metaG_5_FD_75244 | JGI IMG/M metagenome (GOLD analysis project Ga0101943, IMG submission 75244) | Hot spring sediment bacterial and archeal communities from British Columbia, Canada, to study Microbial Dark Matter (Phase II) - Dewar... ... | reverse complement strand
CGCATAGGCCTCCCCCAACGATAACCCCCCCCCCCACACCCGTCCCCCTTGCCAATATCCCAACGCCACCAACTTTACATGGGAACGCTGCCGACGCACTTGCGCCCCCCGCAAAAACTGCGCGAAAAACGCCCCCGCAGACCCTACTCCTGTGCCGTCCGGGCGTTTCGTAGGTGGCTGTCTCCGCCGTGATGCCTCGCTGTGCTAGCCAACTCAGCAACTGGTGGAAACACGCATCCTTAAGGTGATGGAAACGGTAGACGAGGGTGCCTAAGGCAGGCAAAGGGCAGTTGGGAAAGAGTTCAGGGGCAAGGGCAAAGCGCAGGCGTCGGGAGGCGGCGTGTTCGCGTGTGCCGAGCAGCAGGGCGAGGAGGAGGGCTTCGGGGTAGTGAGGGTCGCTTGGGGTGGGTATCGTCGTTTCATAGAAGGTTTTATACCAGATGCTCTCCGATTTTTCGAACACCCGCTCTCCCCTCTTGACTCTGCACTCGACTGGAGAGTGTACACTTTTGGTAGCGATGGCGAGACTGTGGCAGATTGGGGAGATGGCGAAACGGGCGGGCGTGAAGGTCTCCACGCTTCGCTACTACGATGCGTGTGGATTGCTACCGCCTGCCCGAAGTGCTGAATCAGGCTATCGACTGTACGCCTCGGAGCAGCTGGAGCGCCTGCAATTCATTCTGGAGGCGCGGCGACTGGGATTGAGCTTGCGCCAGATTCGACAGGTGCTTGCCCTGAGCGATGAAGGGCAGCAACCGTGTGAGCGGGTCACACTGCTGTTCCAGCGCATGGTGACGCGGCTGAACGAGCGTATCGAACAGCTGCGCGCCCGCCGCGACGCACTGGTCTACGCCCTCACCCACGCCCAGTTCACTGATACCGAGAAGGGAGCGTCCAGTGCGCCCTGTTGTCTGCTCAGTGCCGCCATCGACTATCAGAGGAGGTGGTCTTTCATGGCGCGTACGATTGAGGTGTTTACGGCGGGTTGCCCGCTGTGCGACGAGACGGTGCAGCGCGTCAAGCATGCGGTCGCTCAGTGTGGCTGCACGGTGATTACGCGGGCACCTGACAGTCCCGAAGCGCAGCGGTATGGTATCCGCGCCGTGCCTGCGATTGTGGTAGACGGGCAGCTGGTCTTCACCGGTTTGCCCACCCAGGAGCAGGCGAACGCGCTGCTTACCCGTTAGAGGGTTCAGCCTGACCCGACGAGTCGGACTCCTCTAACTTGTCAGACCCGTCCGGCTCGTCGGGCGGAACGGACGGCTCGGCGGGAGTGAAGGTGTAGTAATAGATCAGGCGACCATCTTCTTTCTGTTCGGTGCGTTTGTGCATGTGCCAGCGCATGGTCAGCCCTCTTGAACACTTTGCCAGGCAAGTGCCGCTCCACCCAGAATGCCTGCGTCGTCGATGCGCTCGGCGGGCACAATCTGGCACATCTCCAGCAGGGTGGGAATGGCATAGTCGCGTGCGGTGCGCCGAATCGCTTCGAACAGCACCGCGCCCGCTTTGGCGATTTGCCCCCCGATTGCGACCACTTCCGGATTGAAGATATTGACGAAGCTGGCGACGGCGACGCCGAGATAGAACCCCGTCTCCTCCCAGATTTCGCGAGCGATCGGGTCGCCCTGTTCGCAGGCTTCGGACACCAGTTTGGGCGTGATCTGCGCTGGGTTCCCTCCACAGAGGCGGGCAAGCAAGCTGTTTGGCTTGCGACGCACCTTCTCACGGGCGCGTTCGATGATCGCGTCGCGTTTGGCGAGCGATTCGATGCAGCCCATCGCGCCACAGCCACAGCGGGGTCCACCCATCAGCACGATGGTATGCCCCAGTTCCCCCGCGCCACCGCTTGCACCCACGAGCAGCACACCGCCCTGCCAGCTGGCGTTGCCCTGTACCTGCTCGCGGGTCAGCACCACGCCACCGCCAATGCCCGTGCCCAGGGTAAGCATCACCAGCCCTTTCGCCCGACCGCGCCCCGTGCCGTAGTAATACTCGCCAAGTGCGGCAAGATTAGCGTCGTTTCCCATTCGCACAGGTATCCGGAGGCGTTCCTGCAGCGCATTCCCCAAAGGGATTTCGCGCCACTCATAGAACAGCCCTTCACGCCACTCGCCAAAGTTGGGCGCCCAGCGCACCATGCCCTTTGCCGTATCGATGTGCCCGGGCGCCGCGACGCCAATCGCATGGAGGTCACGCGGCGTGATGCCCGCGCTCTGCATCGCTTGCTCAATCGTGTGGGCGATCGCTTCGAGGGTCGCGGGGAAGCCGTCCTGCGCACGCGAAGGCTGTTGCACCACCTCGCCCTGAATTGCGCCCTGCCTGTCCACCACCGCCGCGCGCACATTCGTCCCACCGAGGTCAACTCCGATCACATAACGCGTCATCACGAGCAGTATACCTTAGCGAAAAAGGCTCTCCCCACCGGGGAGAGGGAGAGCATCTTTGCAAGAGCGCAATTCCCAAGTCCAGTTTACTCACCTAAAGAGCTGACACAGATAAAGGGTGCCCAGTAGTAAGGGTGCTGGAAGCGTGGGTCCGCCTTGAGCATGAGGGCGGCGTCGCGCAGAGCAACCGCAGGGGATTTGCCCGCTTTCAGTCCCTGGTAATAGCGAGTCATCAACTGAGCGGTGCTTTCATCACTGACCTTCCACTGGCTCAGCACCTGGGTGGGGATACCACTGACTGTGAGTGCCCACACCATGCCGATCGCGCCCTCGCCTGGGCGCGCCCGTCCACGCGCCGTTTCACAGGCGGATAGCACCACCATCTCCGCGCTCAGAGGGAGCTCCATCAGTTCGCGTGCGGTGAGGATGCCGTCCTCAGTGGCATCGGGGGGCGGCTCTGCCAGCATCACACCGCTCTGCAGAGGGGTAGCATCGCTGAAGTAGCCGTGTGTGGCTAAGTGCAGGTAACGATACTGTCCTGCCAGCGATTTGATGGTTGCTTCCTGCGCTTCTCGCTGGGTCAGCATGGTAGCTTCGGGGAACAGGGCGGCAATTTGTTGCGCCTCCTGCTCAGTGCCAGGCAGCGCCGTAATACGGATACCCGCTTCTGCCAGCCATTCGCCTGTGATGTCGCGCGCCCCTGTGGTGAGCGGGCGTGCGCCAGTGGTCAAGGGGCGTGAGCCTGCTGTCAGGGGACGATCTTCATTCGCCGGTGCCATGGTGAGCTTCCCAAAATGCGGGTTCGCCACCACCAGCAGTTCGCGCGTCGGGCGTGGACGGTCAGACGCCGTTCGCAACTCGCCAAGCAGCATAGCAACCGTTGCACTGGGTGCATAGCTCAGCTCGTGCTGCTCCAGCAAGAAGCCTTTACTACCCAGTAATGCCTGAAACGGCACATCCCACAGCGTGCTATCGGGGCAGATAATCAGCCGTTTCTTGTCCGCAATCCGCGATTCGACGGGCGCAATTAGCAGGCGGTACAGGGCACGCGCCTCTTGCTCGTATTTGCCATTTGGCACGGCACAGGTCAGCACGAACGATTCGGTGCGTTCGGCAAGGGGTGTTTCGCCCAGCGGGGTCAGGTGCACGCTCAGACGGGGCTTGCCACGCTCGTTCGTGAGGCAAAAGAGCATCAGGTAGCTCTTATCCGTTTGCACGGAGGGCTGCAGCACCAGATACTCCAGCAGGGCGGTATCGGGGGGCAGCTTCTGGGTCAGCTGCTCCAGCGCCGCCGGGCGCAGTCCATACTGCCGGGTGAGGGCAGGATAACGCGCATAGAGGCTGTCCATAAATGCCTGCCATTCGCGCTCGGCTCGCTGAGCCGCTTCACGGAGCGCGTCGACCAACGCCGGGTCCGTGTTCGGGTTAGCACGCGCTGCCAGCAGGTTCTGGCTGGCACGATCGAGTTGATAGCGCAGCAGTCGCTCTGTTTCACGCTCCTCCGGACTCAGATACGCTGCTAAGTTCACGCGCCCGCTGCTCATCAGGTCGGTCATGGTACGCGCTTTGGCTTTCTGGGCAACGGTGAACGCCTGCTCAATGCGGTTCAGGCTCACCAGCAAGCTGATGTAGCGGGCATAAAGGGCGTGGCGGTTCTCCTGAAACGCCAGCTTGCCTTCAGCAAGGCTGCCCAGCGCCTCGCGCATCACTTCCGCCAGATTCACTGCCTGCTCGTAATATTCAACCGCCTTCTCCTTCTCGCCCCGATTGGCGTAGACCGCGCCCAGATTGGACAAAGCGATCATCTGACCGCGGCGGTCATTTAGCTCACGATAAAGCGTTAAGGCGTTTTCGAAGCAGCGCATGGCGTCGTCCGAACGATTGGCAGTGGCGTAAAGGGTGCCGAGTTGCAGCCGTGCGTTCGCTTCGTTCAGTTTATCGCCTGTCGCTTGCGCGATCAGGATCGCCTGACGATAGAGCGATTCGGCGACCTCAGGTTTGTTCGGTTGTAAGCGCGTTTCGATGGTGCCGAGCGCGGTGAGTGTGGCGGCTTCTGCGCGTTGATCGCCCACCTCACGGCTGAGACTGAGCGCCTGGGTATAAGCCTGTTTTGCCTGTTCGCTCTCCCCAATGGTGGCATGGATGTGCCCGATGCCCAGATAGGCGGCGATAATCTCTCGGCGGTTGCCCCTCTTCTGGCGCAGCTCCAGCGCATACTGGTAGTAGCCTAACGCCAGTTCAGGCTGACCCATGTCCAGAAAGAGCGCGCCCATGCCGGCAACGGTGGTCGCCTCGCCTTCGGGATCATTCGCTTCGCGGAAAAGCGCCAGCGCGTTCTCGTAAGCGGCAAGCGACTTCTGCCACTGCCCGCTTACATAGAGAATATTGCCGAGATAGCGCAGCGTTTCGGCTTCCCCTCGCTTACTGCCCAGCTCGCGATAGAGGGCACGCGCCTGCTCGAAGAATCGCTGGGCAGTTGTCAAATCGCGCAGCGCGTAATAAACGGAGCCGATGCCCTGCAGGGTGAAGGCGACACCCTCTTTATGACCAAGTTGCTGGCGTAGCTGCAGCGCCTGCTGATAGGACGCGAGGGCGTCGCGCGCTTTGCCTGAGTCGGCATAGGCGGTGCCGAGGTTGTGCAGGGTGTTCGCCTCACCAAAACGGTTGCCAAGCTCACGCCAGAGGGGTAGCGCGTGCTGCAAACTTTCGATCGCCTGGTGCGGGCGTTGCATCCGAATCTGCGCCACGCCGAGATTGTGCCACGCGCTGGCCTCGCCCGCCCGATCGTTCAGAACGCGAGCGCGTTCGATGGCTTGCTGGTAATAGTCCAGCGCATCCTGCCAACGGTCATTCTGGCACGCTTCAGATGCTTTACGAATCAGGGCGTCTATATCAGGATGAGCACGCACCTGGGCCTGTCCCCTCACACAAAGGGACATCATCAGCAGAATCCCGATCATCCATCGATTCATCTGGCAGTCCTCCTGTGTATTGGTCTCACGAACATTCGCGGTTCCTGCATAAATTATAGCCTATTTGCTCTCCATCTGAGGCAAGAGAGTCGCAATTTCTGATGCGCAATGCCTGTCTCGCTTGCAGGGAACGCCTACACAGGCGTCGAATTATGAAATCCAGCAGGGATGCCCGAGACTGTAGGATGCTATGGGGAAACGCATGACCCCGGAAACTGCGTATTAAGAGGTAGGATACGATGGCAAGGAAGAAGACCGAAACGACTGATCAAAAAGAGCGTAAAACCCGTACACGAGCGCAGGCAAGCCGGAGGCGAGGCAAGATGCAGCTGCCAACGGAGCTGCCGGTATTGCCCGTTCGAGATAATGTCTACTTTCCGCAGAATATTGCGCCAGTGCTGGTCGGGCGCGAGAAGTCGCTGCGTGCCGTGGATGCCGCCCTGCATGGCGACAAGCTCATGCTGCTGGTGGCGCAGCGCGAGGTGACCATCGACGACCCAACGCAGGACGATCTGTTCACTGTGGGGGTAGTCGCGGAGCTGTTGCAGGCGATTCAGGCGCCCGATGGCACGATGCGCGTCGTGTTTCGCGGGCTGGAACGCGCGCGCCTGGTTGCGCTGACCCAGACGGAACCCTACCTCGTCGCCCGGATCGAAGTCGTCCCCATTGCGGAAGCCCGTAAGAGCCGCGAGCTGGAAGCACTGCTACGGATGGCGATCGACCTTTTTGAGGACCTTGCGGCGCATGAGCGTACCATTCCGCCCGAAGTGGTTGCGGGCATCAACTACATTCAGCAGGAAGGACGCGCGGCGGACACCATCGCCCACTTCGCCCCGCTCAAATTCACGGATAAACAGCAACTGCTGGAGACCTTTGATGTGAAGGAGCGACTACAGCTGCTGGTGCGCCTGCTGCGGCACGAGCTGGAAGTTGCCGAGCTGCAGCAGCACATCCGCGAGCGCGTGGAGCAGGAGATGAGCGACACGCAACGCGAGTACTACCTGCGCGAGCAACTCAAGATTATCCAGCAGGAGCTGGGTGAACGTGACGAGCGATTCTCGGAGGTGGAGGAGTATCGCAAGCGTATTGCCGAATCGGGGATGCCGGAAGAGGTCGCCGAGCGCGCTCTCAAAGAGGTAGATCGGCTGGAGAAGATGCCCTTCGCCTCGCCCGAAGCGTCGGTCATCCGCACCTATCTCGATGTGCTGCTTTCGTTGCCCTGGGCCCAGCGCACCGAAGATAGGGTGGACATCAACGAGGCAGCGCGCATCCTCGATGAGGACCACTACGGGTTGAAGAAGGTCAAAGAACGGGTGCTGGAGTTCCTGGCGGTGCGCCAGTTGGCAGGCTCGCTGAAGGGACCAATTCTCTGCTTTGTGGGTCCGCCGGGCGTGGGCAAGACCTCTATCGGACGCTCCATCGCGCGTGCGCTGGGACGCAAGTTCGTTCGGGTGTCGCTGGGCGGTGTGCGTGATGAAACCGAAATTCGCGGGCATCGACGAACCTATATCGGCGCGCTGCCCGGACGCATTATTCAGGGGCTGCGTCAAGCAGGCACGCGCAACCCCGTGTTCATGCTCGATGAGATCGATAAACTCGGCTACGATTTCCGTGGCGACCCCACCTCCGCCCTGCTGGAAGCCCTCGATCCAGAGCAGAACGAACGCTTCTCTGACCACTACTTAGAAGTGCCGTTCGACCTGTCGGAGGTCATGTTCATCACGACGGCAAACACGCTGGAGACCATCCCGCCACCTTTACGCGACCGAATGGAGATTATTCCCTTTTCGGGCTACACAGAGGACGAGAAACTCCAGATTGCGAAGGGGTATCTGGTGCCGCGCACGGTGGAGCGGCATGGGCTGACGCCGGAGCAGATCGAGTTTACGGACGAGGCGTTGTTGCGCATCATTCGAGAATATACGCGCGAGGCGGGTGTGCGCAACCTGGAGCGAGAAATCGCCACCGTGTGCCGCAAGGTCGCCAAGCAGGTCGCAGCGGGTGAGGCGCAGGGGAAGGTGGTCGTCACCGCCGAGAGCCTGCCCGACTTTCTGGGCAAGCCGCGCTACCGTTTCGGCACCAAGGAGGAGCGCGACGAGATCGGAGTCGCGATGGGGCTGGCATATACCGAGTTCGGGGGCGATGTGATGGCGGTGGAGGTCGCTGTCGTGCCCGGCGAAGGGCGATTGCTGCTTACCGGGCATTTGGGCGAGGTGATGAAGGAATCGGCACAAGCGGCGATGACCTACATCCGCTCGCGCGCCCAGCAACTCAATATCGAACCAGAGTTCCATCGCAAGTACGATATCCATATCCATGTGCCCGAAGGGGCGATCCCCAAGGACGGTCCGTCAGCAGGCATTACGATGGCGACCGCCCTGGCATCTGCTCTCACAGGTCGCCCGGTGCGGCGCGATGTGGCGATGACAGGCGAGATCACGCTGCGCGGGCGCGTGTTGCCCGTCGGTGGGGTGAAGGAAAAGGTGATTGCAGCACACCGCGCCGGCATCTACGAGGTCATCCTACCCGACGAAAACGAACCCGATCTGGACAATATCCCGGAGCATGTGCGCGCACAGATGGTGTTCCATCGGGTGCGCCATATGGACGAGGTGCTGCCCATTGCGCTGGTCCACTCGGAGGAGCTGGAGAACCGCCTGAAGGAAGCAGAGACGGCTACCCCCGTGCTGGAACCGGTGTGAGACTTGTGAAAAAAAAAGCCAAAAAAGCCCCCTCTCCTCTGGGGAGTGGGGCTGGGTGAGGGAACAATCCCTCCCTCTCTCCTCTGGGGAGCGGGTCGGGGTGAGGGGCAATAACCACGCAGGGGAAAAGAGGCAGAAAACGATGCATTTGGCAGAGGTGATTGTTTTTGCGGGTGGGAGTACAGACTACACCCCGTTCACCTACCGCGTTCCCGATTCGCTCCGCGTGGGGCTGCAGGCGGGCGCGGGAGTGCTCGTGCCGTTCGGAGGGCGCATGGCGCTCGGTGTGGTGTGGAGCCTGCGGGAAGGCGAACCACCTCTGCCTGCCGATCAACTGAAAGAGATTGAAAACGTGCTGGCTCAGCCACTGCTCGATCGCCGCTTGATGTGTCTTGCGCAGCAGCTTCAGCATCAGCTGCTCTGCTCACCCGCCGAGGCTATCCAGACGGTGCTGCCTGCCCTTGCGCGTGCGCGTCTGCATGCGGTCGTGGAGCTGGTCGAACCGGTGCCACCCCTTCGCTCGGTCAATCAGCGCATGGTGGTCGAAGTGTTGCAGAAAGCGGGTGGCTGCCTCAGCATGAAGTCGCTCAAGCAACAGCTGGCGGCGGCGATCCTGAACAGTGCCCTGCCCGCCCTGCGCCAGAGGGGTCTTATTCGGACCACCTACGAACTGGAACCACCACCCAGCCCGGCGCGTGACGAAGCGTGGGTCGAGCTCGTGGCAACGCCCGAGCAATTGGAGCCCTTTTTCCAACGGGAGGCGAATCGGGCGCGTGCGCAGACCGCTCTGCTCATTCGCTTGCTGCTTCATCCAGAGGGGCGTATGCCTCTGCGTGAACTGCTGGAGCAAACCGGTGCGGGGCATGGAAGCCTGCGCCTGCTCGAAACGCGCGGACTGGTGCGACGCCTTGCTGCCCTTCACCCCACCCCTCTCCCTGAGAGGGAGGTCGTGACACCGACCCTCGCCCAACAGGAAGCGATCCGCACCCTGCAACAGGCAATCGGAACAGGGCATTACCACGCCTTTCTGCTGCACGGGGTAACGGGTAGTGGCAAGACGGAGGTCTATCTGCAAGCGGCAGCGTTCGCGCTGCGCGCGGGGCGTACCGTGCTGTTTCTGGTGCCCGAAATCGCGCTTACGGCACAATTGACAGGGGCATTCCGTGAGCGGTTCGGCGACTCGGTCGCGGTATTGCACAGTCAGCTCAATGCATCGGAACGCTATGCGCAGTGGTTGCGTGTGCGGGCAGGTCAGGCATCGGTAGTGGTTGGAGCACGCTCGGCGGTGTTCGCGCCGCTGCACGCGCTCGGACTGATCGTGCTGGACGAGGAGCATGAATCGGCGTACAAGCATGGGCAGCCCCCGTTCTACCATGCGCGCACATTGGCGGAGGCGCGGGCGCGTCAGGAGGGCGCCGTGTTGCTGCTGGGCAGTGCAACGCCTGCGCTGGAAACTTTTTATCGCGCCCAGCAGGGTGAGCTGCAACGGCTGCGTTTGCCGGAACGCATTGGGGGTACGCCCTTGCCTGAAGTGGAGCTGATCGATATGCGCGGGCAACCACGCCTTGCCATCAGCCCACCGCTGCTGGAGGCTATTCGAGAGACGGTGGCACGCGGTCAACAGGTGATCTTGTTCTTGAATCGGCGCGGATTTGCCCCCATGCTGCTCTGCCGCGAGTGCGGACATGTGCCGATGTGTGAGCGGTGCGCGGTTTCCCTGACTTACCATGTGGTGGGCGAGCGGGTGCTGCGCTGCCACCACTGCAATGCGCGTGTGCCTGCACCCAGCCTGTGCCCGAACTGCCGCGGCACACGCATCGCTCCCTACGGCATCGGAACCCAGCGCGTGGAGATAACGCTGAAGGAGTTATTGCCCCACTTGCGCACGGCACGACTTGACCGGGATGTGCTCACACGGCGTGAGCTTTATCTGCAGCTGTTGCAAGCCTTTCGCGCAGGGGAACTGGATGTGCTGATTGGCACACAGATGGTGGCGCGCGGGTTGGACTTTCCGCGCGTGATGCTGGTGGGCGTGTTGAACGCGGATACGGCCCTGCACCTGCCCGATTTTCGCGCCGCCGAGCGTACCTTCCAGCTGCTGACACAGGTCGCCGGGCGTGCAGGAAGACGCGAGCAGCAGGGACGCACGCTCATACAGACCTTCAATCCCGACCATCATGCCATCCAGTGTGCGCAGAGGCACGATTATGAGGCGTTCTATCTGCAGGAGCTGGAGGCACGGCGCGCCCCGCTCTACCCCCCTTTCTGCCGACTGGTGAACCTTCTAACGCGCGATGTGAACCCCGAACGCGCATGGCGTATTCTGCAGCGCGTGGCAGACACGCTGGAACCCTTGCGCGGCGATAAGCTATTGCATATTCTGGGACCTGCCCCTGCGCCTGTGGAGCGCGTCGAGGGGCACTATCGCTACCATCTGCTGTTGAAGTTTGCACCCAGCAGTGAGCCGGCTGCGAGCCTGCACGACGCGCTCTCCACCCTGGAGCCACACGAGCGCGTGCAGGTTCAGGTCGATATCGACCCTGTTAGCTTGATGTAGCCGAACCGAGAGGCAGCTCTCGTGCCGATGAACCTGCGGGCGGTATACTTTAGGTTGAGGTGAGCCTGGGCTAATGGAGCCGACCCTGTTTGGCATTCGCCTTTCGGCCGAGCTGGAACAATATCTGCATCGCACCAATCCGTGGTGGCATGGCGAACCGTTGCCGCCCTTACCCCCTATGCGACGCTGGCTGTTCCCGGTAGTATTGAAACGCCTGCAGGGTGGTTTGACGCCTGTTGTTGTCCTGCGGGGTGCGCGGCAGGTAGGCAAGACCACCTTGCAAAACCAAGTGATCGAGTCGCTGCTCAATGCGGGAGTGGAGCCGAGACGAATCTTCAGGGTGCAGTTCGACGAGATTCCTGCCTTGCACCATCTAACCCAGCCATTGTTGAGCTTGTACTATTGGTACGAACAACAGATTCTGGGCGAAAGTTTCAACGCAGCAGCGCGTGCCGGGAAGCCCGCCTACATTTTTCTGGACGAGGCACAAAACTTGCGTCACTGGTCCGCGCAGTTGAAGGCACTGGTGGATCATGCGAGTGTGCGTGTGTTGTTGACGGGCAGCTCCGCCTTGCGCATCGAGCATGGGCGGGAAAGCCTTGCAGGACGCGTCACCACATTGGAGATGGGCACCTTGCTCCTGCGCGAGGTCGCTGCTATGCACGGGCTGGACGAATTACCAGGACTGCTTCCTGCCAACGGCATCGGGGAACTGAAACGGCGGGAGTTCTGGACAGAGTTGCGAGAGTTTGCCGAACAACACGCCGTGGTGCGCGACGCAGCGTTTCATCTCTTTGCACAACGGGGAGGCTACCCTGTAGCGCATCGAGAAGCAGAAATGGAGTGGTCGGAGATCGCAGCGTACCTCAATGAGACCATTGTGCGCCGTGTCATCGTGCATGACCTGCGTGTGGGCGAGCGGGGGCGCAAACGTGATCAGAACCTGCTGGAAACGCTGTTCACTCTGGTCTGTCGCAATGCATGGCAATCGCCTTCGCATGCAGTGTATGCCCAGGAATTGCGAGCGGCGCTGGGCGCAAATGTCGGTTCCCAGCGTATTCTTGCGTACCTGCGATTTCTCCACGACTCGTTGCTAATCCGGCTGATTGCACCGCTGGAGATACGGCTCAAACGGCGCAAGGGCAATTCCAAACTCTGCCTGTGCGACCACAGCCTCCGCGCCAGCTGGCTGCAGGAGGTTGTGCCACTCACGCCAGAGGAGTTGCACAAAGCCCCGGAGCAAAGCGGGTTGGCAGGGCACATCGCTGAGAGCATCGTAGGCTACTTTCTCGCCAGCATGCCGGAGGCGAGCCTTGCCTGGTTTCCTGAACGTGGCGTGGAACCAGAGGTCGATTTCGTGTTGACCATTGGGGATACGCGCATTCCCATCGAGGTCAAGTATCGTCAGCGAATTGATCCCCACCGGGACACGCTGGGGCTAAGAGCGTTTGTTGAGAAAGCCATCAACAATGCGCCATTCGGTATCTTGGTGACGCTGACATCCGCTGAGGTTCCCGATCCGCGTATCGTAGCGCTACCGCTCTGCAGCCTGCTGTTGATGCGTTGAATAGGACAAGCACCCTCTCACCCGTGCTCACTCCCCAAAAGGGGAGAGGGCTGGGGCTTCTCCCAATGGGGGAGAGAGTTGTGGTGGTTACTCCGCCAGACGCCGATAAGCTTCGCGATACTTCTCGGCAGTCTTTTGCACCACCTCCGGCGGCAGTGGGGGGGCAGGGGGCTGCTTGTTCCAGCCTATCGATTCGAGGTAGTCGCGTACGAACTGCTTGTCATAACTCGGCTGGGAGCGACCGGGCTGATAGAGGGCGGCGTCCCAGAAGCGCGAGGAGTCGGGTGTCAGCACCTCATCGATGAGCATGATATGCCCCTCGCTGTCCCGTCCGAACTCGAACTTGGTGTCGGCAATAATGATGCCACGGGGCAGCGCGTGCTCCACTGCCTCCAGATAGAGGCGCAGGCTCAACTCACGCAGGCGACGCGCGTTGTCCTCACCGATAATCGCGACCATCTGCTCAAAAGAGATGTTCTCGTCGTGCCCTACCTGCGCTTTAGTTGCGGGGGTGAAAATCGGCTGCGGCAGGCGGTCCGACTCGCGCAGCCCGCCTGGCAAGCGGATCCCATGCAGTTCAACGGGCGCGTCACCAGTGGCTCCACCCGCCTCTACATACTCCTTCCAGAGCGAGCCTGCTAAATAGCCACGCACCACGCACTCCACTGGGAACGGCTGTGCCCGTTTGACCAGCATCGTGCGTCCTTCAAGCAATGGGCGATACGCCTCCGGCTCTGCGATGCCCGCTTGCTGCAACGCTTCCGCAATAGCATTCCACGCAGTGCTGATCAGGTGACGAGGCATCCACGATTCGAAGTGACGGAACCAGAACGCACTTAAACCCGTTAACACGCGCCCCTTGTCGGGAATGGGGGTCGGCAACACCACATCGAACGCCGAGATGCGGTCAGTGGTGATCATCAGCAACCTGTCGTCCAGCTGATAGGTATCCCGCACCTTGCCACGGGCATGCAGGGGCAGTGGGAGTTGTGTCTCCATTATCGCTTGCCTCCCCTCCATCGCTTTTGACCTCCGTGTTTTTGTTGAGCGTCCGCTCAATCCTGCACTTTGAAACTTTCTTCAAAGGGGAGCGAATTCCTACGCTTGGTGGAGCGGAGCATAACAGACCCAGACGGGGCAGGGCGCATGGCGCAGCACATAGGCGACCGTGCCATAGCCCAGCGGGTTCTCCAACGGCAGCGTGTGACGACGGTCGGTCATCACCAGGACGCTCGCATCCAGCTCCTCCGCTTCACTCACCAGCCCGCTACCCGCGTCGCGCGCCTGCACGATGTCCGCAGACACGATCACGCCCTCGCGCTCGGCAATGCGCTCGCCCTCCAGCAGCATTTGCTCTGCCTGTTGCAAGCCTGCTGGCTCCGGCGTATCCACCTGCTCGGTGAAGGGGATGGTCAGCACATAGACCAGGCGCAGCTGGGCGCGCGTCTGCTTCGCGACGCGACAGAGCCAGCGCAGCACATGCTTGTCCTCTTCGGTGCCCCGGTATGCCATCAAGATCGTGCGTAGCATGAGCATGCTCCTCACCAAAGACATTGCCGCACCTAAAATCTCTCTCCCCCTCGTATGCGGGGGAGAGGGCAATTGTACTATCGCTCCAAAAAGTAGCGCACGGTCGTGACGACCACCTTTGGCTTGCGCATCAGCGCCAGACGTAGCATCCATGCCGACTGATTATGCAGTAGGTGATGCCACCACCGCTTCGGATAGAACTCGGGAATCACCACCGTAAGCTGATCCAGTTGCTCGCGTTCGATCAGTTCGTCGATATAATCTTCGATCGGTTCAATCAGCGAACGATGTTCCGAATCGATAATGCGCAGTGGGATGTCGGGCACATATTGCTGCCACTCGCGCTGCAGCTTTTCCGCCTTGGGGGTGACCAGTTGCAGGGTAGCTTCCTCGGTTTTGGCACGTTTCAGCACGCGCCGATAGATGGCGGGCGGACGCGGGTCCACATTAATATGCAGCGCTTCGATCTGGTCGGGTGGGGCAATCTGGCGGGCGTAGTCCAACGCTTGCAGCACGCCCCGATGCACGCCTGGTACTAGCACAAGTACCCGATGACGGCGCGTCCCACGCGACGGCGCTAGATCGTCCGGACGCAGCTGAACCCGCAGCTCCATATAGTGTTGATGCACCTTGTACATAAGATAAATCAGTCCACCAATCGCCACGAAGCTCATCCACGCGCCATGGCGGAAGTTGATCGTTAGCAAAACAAGCGAGACCAGCCCCGTTACGGTTGCCCCAAACGCATTAATCAGCATTCGAACTTGCCAGCCGGGCGGGCGTGTGCGCACAAAGCGCCGTGCCATGCCCGCTTGTGAGAGCGTAAACGCTAAGAACACACCCACCGCATAGAGCGGAATCAGCGAGTGGGTATCGCCACGAAAATGGATAATCAGCAGCGCTGAGAGCAATCCCAGTAAGAGGATGCCATTATTGAACACGAGACGGTCCCCCAAGTTAGCTAACTGCCGCGGGGCATAGCCCGCGTTCGCCAGAATCGAACTGAGGCGCGGGAAGTCAGCATACGCCGTGTTAGCTGCCAGTACCAAGATGGTAGTGGTAGCGACCTGCACCATATAATAAAACCATTCAAAGGGCGTGCCCTCCAGCACGGCGCGTGCCAACCGCGAGGTGAGAGTCTCCACAATCTCGCCATGCTCCACGCGCGGTGTGATGTGAAAGTGGGTCGCTGTATAAGTAATGCCCAGTACCAGCCCCGACAGGATGAACGCCATCAGCATGAGAGTGTTCGACGCGTTGCGCGATTCGGGCGCCTTGAAGGCAGGCACCCCATTGGAAATCGCCTCCACCCCCGTCAACGTGGAGCCGCCACGTGCGAATGCCAGCGCAATCAACATAAAGTTGAGAGCGACCGGTTGCCCAAAATAGGGAGGATAGGGGACAGGTTCTATATCGCCTGTGAGAATCCGCCATAAGCCGATGAGAAACAGGGTCGCGAAAGTCAACACGAAGCCGTAAACCGGCAGGGCAGCTACGAAGCCCGACTCACGTATCCCGCGCAGGTTCACCAGCGTCATGAGGGCAATCAACAGGATACCTAACAGCACACGATAGGGCAGTAGAGCAGGCATGGCGGACACGATGGCATTCACACCAGCAGCAATACTCACTGCGACAGTCAGCACATAGTCGACCAGCAGGGCTGCTGCTGCCATCAATCCCCAGAACTCACCCAAGTTCTCCTGAGCCACCGTGAAGGCGCCCCCACCCTGCGGATAGGCATAGATCGTCTGGCGATAGGAAATCGCTACAATAAATAGGAGGATCACGACGGCAATGGCGATGGGGAACACCAGCAATAAGCCCGCTTCGCCCGCTGCCCACAACACCATCACCATCTCTTCAGGACCGTAAGCGGCGGAAGAAATGGCATCAGCGGCAAACACGGGCAGCGCCAACAAAATAGGTAGCCGCTCGCGACGCGCGCGTCGCGTCGGTAACGATTCACCCACCAACCACCGCCAGACTCGACCCAGCATCTATCTGAGCAAAAAGTATACCCGTTGTGGAGGCAGCACCACGGTTCAAGAGATGATTTATAGAGGGGCACCTTCAGCTGCCTGCTTGATGGCTTGTTGCAGGCGCTGCTTCACCTCCTTCGCAATCGGCTCCAGCGACGGATTACCCACGATACGCACCAGCAACTCAGGATCCATCGCCTCGATGACGCTACCTCCTTCCTCGGCATAGACTACCACATTACAGGGCAGTAGCAGCCCCAGATCTAGCTCCGCTTCCAGTGCCTGATGGGCAAACTGGGGATTGCACGCACCCAGAATCACATAGGGTCGGAACTCCACCACGCGCTTTTCGCGCATTACTTGGCGCACATCGATCTCGGTCAGCACTCCGAAGCCCTGCTGTTGCAACGCCTGTCGGATGCGTTCCACCGCCTGCTCATACCCCAGCGCGACCCGCATGCTAAACCCATAGCGCATCTGTTCCATCCTCCACCTCCGCCCTTATTATGGCATGTGCGGAATGGGGCTGGTGGGGGGCGTTCTGGACAGGTATACTGATGTCGGATTGGTGAACTACAGAGATAACGCATGCTGTTAGAGCGTGTGCTTTTGATTGTGCTGGATGGGTGCGGAGTGGGCGCAGCGCCGGATGCGTCCGAGTATGGCGACACGGGCGAGAACGCGCCCAACACTCTGGGACACCTGGCGGAAGCGGTGGGCGGATTGAACCTACCCACGCTCCAGTCGCTGGGGCTGGGCAATATTCTCCCGCTGCGCGGGGTGCCACCCGCGACCCAGCCGAAGGCACACTACGGCAAAGTACAACCCTACTCCAAAGGCAAAGATTCCGTCACGGGACACTGGGAGATGATGGGCATCCTCACCGAGCAGCCGTTTCCCACCTACCCGAACGGTTTCCCGCCCGAAATAATTATGGAGTTTGAGCGGCGCATCGGACGCAAGATACTGGGCAACTATCCCGCCTCCGGCACCGAGATTATCAAGCAGCTGGGCGAGGAACACCTACGCACTGGCTTTCCGATTGTCTATACCAGCGCCGACAGCGTATTTCAGATTGCCGCGCACGAGGCGGTCATTCCGGTGGAGGAGCTGTATCGCATGTGCGAGATCGCGCGTGAAATCTTGCAACCACCGCATCATGTGCAGCGGGTGATTGCTCGTCCGTTTGAAGGCACGGATGCAAGCAGCTTCCGTCGCACCGAGCGGCGACGCGACTTCCCGCTGCCCCCACCCCCGAACCTGATTGACCAGCTGGCAGCATGGGGGATAGGGGTCTATGGGATTGGCGTGGTGCCCGAAATCTTCACCTATCGCGGCTTCCGATATGCCGAACGCACCCAAAGCAACTCGGAGCATTTTCAGGCGGTGCTGCGCGGCTTGCAAAGCGATTGCTCCTTCATTTTCGCAAACTTTGAGGATTTCGATATGCTTTATGGTCATCGCAACGACCCGGCGGGCTTTGCGCAGGCACTCGCCGAGTTCGACACGATGCTTTCCACGATTCTGGAACAGCTGAACTCCACGGACATGCTCATTCTGACCGCGGACCATGGCAATGACCCAACCACGCCCAGCACCGACCATTCGCGCGAGTATTTACCGCTGCTGATTTACATGCCGGCGCGGGGCAGGGGGCAGGCGCTGGGCATCCGACGCTCACTGGCGGATATCGGCGCGACGATTGGAGCACTCTGGCATGTGCCGCTTCAGACAGGGGAACCTATCTGGGCGACAGCTCCGTGATAATCCGCTTATGGGATGCTGTTGGCTCTCTTGCGAGGCGCCTTTCCGTGGCTGGTGCCGCCAGAAGGGAGGTTTGGCATGGGGGTGAGCAGTGGGCAGAGGCTCGCTTTCGTTCTTATCCTTGCTGCTATTGGGCTGTTCGCGCTACTGAAGCCGGTGCATATCGACGATACGGTCGTGCTGCATGTGGCGCGGAACATTTTGAAGGACCCGTTGCGTCCGTTCGCAGGCGAGTTTTTCTGGCTGGAGGCGCCGCAACCGCTGGCGCGGGTGACCACGAATCCGCCCCTGGTGAGCTACTGGCTTGCGCCGTTCTTGGCGATGGGCGGCACGCGGGAGTGGTTGCTCCATCTGGCGCTGGCGCCATTTGTAGCGCTGCTGGTGTGGGGAGTGTATCGCCTCACGGTGCGCTGGCTGGGTACAGAGTGGGCGTGGTGGGGCGTGGGATGGCTCACGCTCTCGCCTGCCGTGCTACCCGGGATGAACCTGATGCGCGATGTGCCTGCGCTGGCGCTGTTGGTCGGGGGGATGGCATGCTGGGTAGAAGGTGTCACGTACGGCGACCGTCGCTGGCTGATAACAGGCGCGCTGTTGGGCGGCTTGAGCGGACTGGCGAAATACACCGCGCTGTTGTGGATACCGCTTGCGCTGCTGTACACTCTGTTGGAGCGCAAAGCACGCGCCGCAGGCTGGCTTCTGCTTGCGCTGATGCCAATCACGCTCTGGTCGGCGATGAACCTGTGGGTAGATGGTGAGATCCATCTACTTTACCTGTGGCAGGAGCGTCGGGGCAGCGCGCCGTGGGAAACGAAACTGCTGCCTGGGATCGCAGGACTGGGCGCCAGTTTGCTGCTGGCATGGGGGTTGCTGCCGCACTGGCGCGACGCGCTGGGCAACGGTTGGCACTGGAAAAGCGCGTTGATCGCGCTGGGCTGCACGGGGCTGGTTCTCTGGCATAGAACGCTTTTTGAGGGGCGCCCTGTCTCTATGCAAACCTTGTTCTGGCTGGTGAATGGAGGCTTGTTGTTGGGGATGGCAGTGCTGGCGAGCCTGCCTACACCTTCCTTGGCCACAGAAAGAGCGGATGAGCAGGCGACGCTCCCTTCTAAATTCCCCGAGCCATGTATACGAGGCGAAGTGCGGATGTTTCTGCTTTTGTGGCTGGGGCTTGCCCTCGCGGGAGCCGTATGGGGCGTGCCGTTTCAGGCAATGCGCCATTTGCTCTATGCACTGCCGCCGTTAGTGTGGCTGCTATTGCCTGTCGTGGGCAGGGCGCCGACGCTGTTGCTATTGCAGGGCTTGCTGTGCTTGCTGGTCATCGCCGCGGATTATGATTACGCCGCTTGCTACCGGCGGATGGCGGACGGCTTCGCGCAGCGGTTCCCAACCGAGCGGGTCTGGTACGCAGGTTCATGGGGCTGGATGTTTTACGCCGAGCAGCGAGGGTTTCGCAAGCTCCAGCCCGACGGCGCAGGCTTACAACCGGGCGACATTATCCTTGTGCCCCAGCGAGTCTACAAGGGTAAAATGCCTTCCGACTTTGAGCAGCACGCTCTACTCGCCGATGAGTGCGTGTGCAACCCCCTCCTGCCCGTGCGGACGATGGATTTTGAGGGCGCAGCGTACTACGCGCTAATCCGCACCAATGCGCCGTTCCGATTCACGCTGGACTATAACCAGCCACTGGAGATCACGCGAGCCTACCGATGGAGCCCACAACGCTGAGCCTGATCGTACCCCTGTATAATGAGCGGTGGAACCTGCCCGAGCTGATTCGACAATGCGCCCATGCGCTCAACGCTACGGGTGAGGCGTGGGAAATGATTCTGGTCGATGACGGCAGCAACGACGGGAGTTTCGAGTACCTGCAAGAGGTGCAACGACAGATGCCCCGTCTGACGGTGTTGCGTCATCCGACCCGGCGGGGCAAAACGGCGGGATACGCAACGGGCTTCGCAGCGGCGCGCGGGGTGTATCTTTTCACGATCGACGCAGACCTGCAGGAGAACCCCGAGGGGCTGGGGTCGATGCTGGCGCTGCTGCGTTCGGGCACGGCGGATATGGTGGTGGGCTGGCGCAGGCGACGGCGCGACCCATTCCTGAAGATTTGGGCATCGCGTCTGTTCAACACGGGGCTACGCATCCTCTTTGGCTTATCTTTGCATGACGCAAACTGCGGCTTTCGAGGGATGCGGTGCGAGGTTGCCCGCATTCTGTTGCCGTGGCTGGAACGCGATTTCCACCGCTACCTGCCGTTGATCGCCCATCGGCTGGGCTACCGTGTCTCGGAAGTCGAAGTAGAGCATCGTCCGCGTGCCCACGGCCGATCGCGCTACGGGCTGGAGCGATATGTGCATGCAATAGCCGATCTGTGGGTGCTATGGCGACGATTGGGCTAAAAGGCGGCACGGCTAAAAGCCTCCGAGAATGTGTGGGCATTGGTTGGGTGAGGAGATCAACTCCCTCTCGCCGCTGGGGAGAAGGGGCGTCCATTAGTTGGAATGACCTACCACATAAACACCCTGTAGAGGCAAACCCACCCGTCTACCCTGTAAAGGAGGAATTTTTTCTCGAACACCCTCAGGGGGACTTGACAAAGACGCATTCGATGGGGTATAATAAGAACACCATAGTAAAACGGCTGAAGAGACGGAGACGGAGGTATGCGATGGCAGGGCAGCTAAGAAGGGATCAAATCGGGAGAACCCTTACAACCCACTCTAATTCAGCGGGGGGGGGGGGCGAGGAGCGGTTTTCGTCTTTATGCTTCTGCTTCCCGTGATCCTTTACTCTCAGTCTCCTGAGCCTTCCGATAACCCGAATCAAACCAATTCCAACTCTATTTCTGGCATCTCTACCCAACAAGATTACGGGCGTATTGTGAGCGGTGTTCCGAAAGCGAGCCTTACTGTTTGTGCACCCGCGGGTTCACGCTTTGCGACACTTTTCACCAACAAGTGGGGTGGTTTGGGAGAGACCTATCCTATCAATCCGGGACAGAGGTTGACCCTCCCTGCAATCGAGCGTTCCTACTGGATTATTGAGGGAACACCTTACACCACCGATCCTGTTCGCTTCAACTTGGTCGAGCAAATGCGCTTTGAGCTGCAGTATCGCAATACCTTGCCCACCGCGTTGCAACCGATTTACTATCCCAATCAGCCTAATGTGCAGCTTCAGCTTCCATATTTAGCCTTTATTCAACACTCCTCTATTGGGCTGTTAAGATTAACAGGAGCTCCGAATAACTGGACAGTCAACATCGATGTGCGCACGCGGCTGTGCCACAGCGCGACGGAGGCAACCATTAACGCCGATTGTACAGGGATTACGGGGCAGGAAGGGTGTGCCAATATTGTGGGGCGATTGCAAGTCGCGCGCAGCTCCAGTAATCCGGGCACCAACTGTTCCGATGTGTGCCGGTGGTTTGATCCACCAAGCACATATTATGGTCAGAACTACTATCGGTCGTGGCAAGGGGGCACGCTTCAGCTAACCTTCAACTGGAGCGGCGATAATGAAGGAACCAGCACTGTACAAACACCAATTAGTAGTGGCGCGGTCGAAGGCGTTCAGGTAAGCCTTTCTCCTGCCCCCTATGGCTTTTTCGGGCTTTCAGCCGCCAGTGAAGCCTTCAAGGGGCTGATCATGATGCGCAAGCGTGCATTTCTGGACGGGAGCAAGAGCTTAGACCCGTTAGGTTTTCCTGAGCTGGGGGAGAACGAGCTGGTGTTTGTGGAGACCCCTACGGGGGTAACGCTGCAAACCGCGGTGAGCGCGTGGGTTCTATGCTCACCACCTGAATCGTTCCTGCTGCGCATACCGAACCCTGACGGTAGCGAAACAGTGTTTATCGATGTGGTGGAATGGTATGCAGAGCGGCTTTTCTGGCGCAGTCGTATCCCGTTTAGTTTCTTCAACAGGGGTTATGGCTATGACCATTTAGGTGGTCGATCAGGTAATATCCCTATCTGGGAGCGTGCGCGCTACTCCGCGTTCCTTCTTCCTGACTACAATCCGAACTTGTCCACGAATTTGCTGGGTTCTCAGGTGATGGAGATGGTGTTCCGGGAGCGTTCAGGCTCGCCTGGAGTGGTGGTCGGGCGGGCACGATATGAGGTCTTTTTCCCCGCAACAGGGTCTCGTCATCCATCGGGTGCTGTTAGCGAGCCTGCTGGGTTGACCATTCCCAACTGGTTCTATTACTACTGGCGTGCGATGGGGAGCCCTGCCGTGGTGTACACGACACAAGATCCAGACGGAACTGACCCCGGCGGCTTCTATATACACGGTCGCCAATGGGTGTATTTACGCAACAAGACGATGAACTATGTTTCCACGACCCTTCCCTTGTTCGCCATTCGTCAAGGGCAATGCCCGCAGGGGACGCCGAGCCAGGTAGTTACACACGTCGATGATCTGGACATTTATGGTATCCACTGCTTTGCTCGGACAGTCTATCACGAGTTTGGGCATAAATGGAGCTATGAAACGAACTGGCAGATAGCACCTGGAGTCTGGATGCCGATCGCAGGACCCGCTGGAAGAAGCGGGGATGGAGATGAGGGTAGGGGTGATAAGCTTTTAGATGCTTGGGAGCAAGCACACGGTCTTTGCCCATACAGACGGCATACAACCGATGCTTACCCACAATATCAGAGAAGAGATCTGCCCTCCGACCCCGAGATTGTAGCGGATGTAATTGCCTATGGAGCGTTACTAAACGTCGAAAACACCCCAAACGCCAGTCTTTGGCGCCGTGACTGGTCGGACAAGGGATTGCAGTTTGGCAATCCTTTGGAACGCTTCCCGGCATTTCCTTGGCGATATAGCAGCACAAACAGGAACTTTTCCTCCCACCATGACCTACTAATTGGGTGGAGTCCATAACAGGGAGGCTAAGAGGATGCGAACAATTGTTATCTGGCTTGTCGCAACCGTTGCGAGTGTAAATCTGCTCTGGACGCAGCAGGAAACGCCGCTGCCTAAAAGCGGTTTCTCTCCTGAAACTTCTTGGATAAGAAACCTCGACATCGATAAACTCGACCCAGCCAACATTGACGATTACTCTAAAATCCTGCTTTTGCTACGCTGTGAGGACATTCCCCAAGCGAAGCGTATTCAGTACGCGTATCGCTACATTCGTGGGGAGTATGCCTTTGCAAAGGAAGGAGCCTTGTCGCACAAAGAAGAGATGCATGGGCTGGTCATTACAGATGCGGTCCAGACCTTAGCTCATTCGAATCATGTGGAGTCTATCTCGTTGCTGGAGGAGAAACTTCAACAGTGGGAGTCGATGCGTCAGCGCCCTCCGGAGCAGCGGACGTCTCCTGTACCTTGGCTCAACTATGTGCGTGCAGCGTTGGCTCGGCTGAAAGCAGTGCGTGATATTCCCGAAATCAAGACAGCCAGTGATTTGCGTCGTCGTTTGGAACGGATGCTCCAGTATATCAATTTCAACGGCTCCATTGCTCAGTGGTTGGAGGCGCTTACACGGGAAATCGAGGCGCGGCAATCTATTGATCACGGAGGACCAGGGCTGTACGAGCTGCTCCTTTGGGAGTACGGGCACCAACTGATGCAGTCAGGCTGGCGAGGTGTGGACATAGAAGCCGCGGCGAAAGAGATACGGGATTACTTGAAGCGTTCGGGTTGTCAGGTGCCCTTATTTGAGGTATACTTAGAGTTAGGTAAGATACCACGTGAGAAATTGGCTCAATGGATTGTGGATGACGCTATGAACTGGCAAGGAATAGGCACATTTGCGGAGAGTAAGAGCCAGATGTTGGTGGACTTAGGTGTCTCAGTGGTGCCGCTCGTGTGGGAGAAGCTAGTATGGGCAGCGCGTCATCGGGATCAGATCAAGGGTACAGGGATGGGATTAGTCGCGCTGCTGGAGGTGCTGGTGACGCTTGGGGGAGAGCAAGCACTGCCTTTGATTGAGCCGTTCACCCGCGATGAGAACGAATGGGTGCGGTATTATGCCTGTCGGGCGAAAGAGTACATCCAGCAGGGAAAGGTGTTTCGATTCGCGCCCTATTTCTAAAGGGGTCTGGGTATACGCAAGGTGCGCCTCAGGTGGAAACCCAGCGGAACGACTGGTCGGACAAGGGATTGCAGTTTGGTAATCCTTTGGAACGCTTCCCGTCGTTCCCTTGGACCTACACCAGCACAAATGGGAACACACCCGCACACTCCGACCTACTCATCGATCTACCACGACCCTACGGGTGCCAGTAGGCATCAATAAGAGATAGGAGGCGAATGCAGATGCGACACACACAGCGAATGAACCGAATCCTGAGCAGCTTGGTGCTGCTTTGCGGCTGGTTATTAGCCGATGCCCAAACCGAGGCGCAGAGAACCCAACCGAACACACAATCTGTTGCGTATACTTCTCAAGCCCTTCTGTTGGCTAAACAGGTGGACGAGTTGGATCCCAACGATGTGCACGACCTGTATAAAGTTTTTGTGGTATTGCGTTGTCGGGATGTGCCGTTGGAGCAGCGGAAGGCGTTGGCGATGCGTATTCTCACAGGAGATTATCCCAGTAAACCCGACTTTCGGTGGATAGCGAGTGACCAGCAGTATGGGTTGTTTGTTGCGGCGTTAGTAGCCTTATCGCACTCCATGCATATGGAGTTGTTGTCGTTTTTGGAAGAGTATCTGCCGAAGTGGGAGCGGATAAGGCAAGCGGGTTCTGAGGAGGCGCTGCCGGCGGATTTGCGTCGGTTGCGGGAGCGTGTTTCGCCTGATGTGGCGTTGGCGCGGACGGTGATGGTTCGTTTGAAAGCGGTTCAGGCGGTGCCTGAGGTCAAGTCGGCGGCTGACTTAGCGCGGCGGCTTGAGGGGATGCTGAAAGAGGTGGGGCTGAGCCGCGCCGAGTTGGTGAAGCCGTATGAAGAGTTTCTTGAGGCGGAGCGTCAAGCGGGCATTGCGGCTTGGGCGACGAAGTCGGCTTATCCTCTGTATTTGGTAGAGGAGTACGGTCGGATGTTGTTTCACTATGCCAAGCGCGGAATGGATGTGCGTGCGGCTGTGACGGGCGATGACGCGGTTGCCAAAGCGTGGCGTTCTTTTATCCGATTAGGTGAGACGGCACGTGACCCTGCTCGGTTGATTAGTCAACTGCTCCGAGCACGTTGATTAGTCAACTGCTCCGAGCACGTTGATTAGTCAACTGCTCCGAGCACGTGGTGATGACAGAACCACGGGTCAGTTGCTCGTGGACGAAGGAGTTCATGTTGTGCCGTTGATTATCGATCAGTTGGAAGCGATTAGGAACGATAGGAGCCATGTTTCTGACACTGGGATGGGAGTGGTTGTATTGTTGGAGATGATATCGACATTGGTGGGCAAATCGGCTCTGCCCTTGATAGAACCGTTCACGCATGATGAACGGGAATGGCTCTGTCACTATGCCCGCTTGGCAAAGGAATGGATTGAACAAGGTCAGGTTTACGGGTTCAACACTGGCTTTTAGCTTTGGCATCACTGTGTAGTGCGGAGGACTGGTAAGAGATTAACTGAAGCAGTTTTCTGCCCACTATTTGTGGCGCCACGACTAGTCGCATAAGGGATTGCCGTTTGGCAATCCTTTAGAACGCTTCTCAGCATTTCCTCGGCGATATCACAGCACAAACAGGAACTTTTCCTCCCACCCTGACCTACTAGCTGGGTGGAGTCCATAACAAGGAGGCTAAGAGGCTGTTTAAGAACCATTTCTCGCAATATACCGCATCAGACGCCGTATCCCCACCAGCCACATCCAAGCCTCCTCTACCACACACAACACATCCCAACACCAAAACAAACAAGTACGGGTACGGCATGCCGTACCCCAACAACCACCACGCAAAACTACGCTCCACCAACCAACGACGCAACAACACCACAAAGCCACTACCCCCAAAACGACCGACACACTCTAAACCCACCTCCCACTGCCCCAACCACCACGCCAACAAGCCCGCCCGATCATACACCCCATCCGCAATCACCACACGCACCGAACCATACCGAACCAATACCTCACCCAAAACCGCAGACGCCCCGCGCGCATCCGAGACATCCGCCCCCGTCACTTGTACCCCTCACAGGTTCCCCTGCGAGTCCACCGCGATGTGTCGCTTGCGCCCTTTGAGTTTCTTCCCACCGTCGTACCCGCGTACCCCCCTTTTTGGGTGGTCGGCACACGCTGACTGTCCATCGCCACCGTTTGGGGCTGCCCGCGTCGCTCACGCCGACGCGATTGGGCTACCAGCGCGTGCGGCACTTGTTCAAACACCCCTAATGCTTGCCCGCGACGGAAGTGGTAATAGATGGTTTGCCACGGGGGCAGGTCGCGGGGCAAGTCGCGCCAGCGGATGCCGTTGACGAGGACAGAGAGCATCGCGCGGTAGAGGTCGTAGAGGCTGTATTGGTGGGGTGTGCCGATGGGTTTGCGTTTGCGTCCATAGAGGGCGCGTTTGAGGGCGGGTTCCGTCATTGCCCCCTCTTCGGATGTTGGGTCTGACGGAGAGGTTGGTTGGACACGCATATCGTGATGATACTTCACCTACCTTCTTAAAAAGTCTCTAAGATCATTGACCTCACTGTAATAGACGATTTTATTTTATCGCCAGATTGCGTGCGTTGACCACAACGAATTGTGTTTTCTACGATGGTTGGTGTAATTCCTCTGGCTTGCATCGCATCTAAAGCATGTCCTGAATAATACTTTCCCCCGAATCGTTGCGGGAAGATTGAGCGGCTTGGAACTACCTGTATTCACACTGCCTCGAAGTCATTTCAAAATGCTTTGTGTTGAGGTAAACTATGACCACGTCCTATGTGGAGGAGGTAAACGATGAAGGGCAAACCGACGGGTGCCCAGGAGGAAGCGCTCCAACCTCTGCTGCCCTCCGCCCCATTCGCCGAGCATGACCCCGTGCCGACGAAGGCTGAATGGCATCTTGTAGGTCCTGCGCCCAGCAGGTCGGTGATGCCCAGACAGGATGGAAGCCCCGTGGCCTGCGGGAGGCGACATAGACTGTGGCAATATCAAGGCGTCTGGGAACACATCAGGCGCGAGTATCGGGCGAGACTGGACGCGCAGGGTCAGCTTGGATAGAATTTTGAAATGACTTCGTAGGATTTATCGACTGACACACCTGTCGAGGGGTCGTCAAGACCTGTGGGCACCAGAATCCTACCACCTGTGCCCGTTTGACATGCATTGGGAATGGGGTATATTAATTAAGCGAGCGGGCATAGCTCAATGGCAGAGCTCCAGCCTTCCAAGCTGGCGGTGCGGGTTCGATTCCCGCTGCCCGCTCCATCTGGAGTACCTTGCCCCTAGACACCGCAACCGATTGTGTTCTACGCCTTCATACGCTTTGGGGAAGGAAAATACAGACTCTCCGCCGGAGCGTTATTGAAGCACGCTCTTAACTCGTGAATCGCTCTTTGATGGCGGGGCATGTCAGCACAATCAATACTGCTACAGGGTAGATAATCGAGAGGGCAGTTCCAACGAAGCCCCCTATAAGACCGCCCACCATCGCGGCAGCTCCTGCCTGCTGGTCCGCTCCAAGAATCCGCTGCTGAATGGGTGTCATTACAGCAAAAGTGAGAACAAGTGATACCAGTGTCCACAGGATCGAGACAACGCTGTAGACTATCATCAGGTTATAGCCCAGGGGCGACATGCGAAGCAGCATGATGGCACTCACCAGCAGCACAATCGCCAGGATGACAGCTACCAGAGACTGGAGAACCGTCAGCCGCATGTAGGTTGGGTCTTTCAGGAGCTGCATTTGTGGATTCTGAGCACCTTGGGGCGCCATTTCTGCCAGCGTTCCAGCAAAGGGCCCCGTCGCCAGCCCACATAAGCCACCGCATAATCCCAGTATCCCCAGCACGATGCCGATTACACCGATTACCGTTACCGCAGTTGGTCTTGGCATATCGCACCTCCATGTAGTGCCGTGATTCGCACTATCGAGGTAGACTCCTGCTTAAACGGGGGCGAAGGCGTTGCACATGGGCAGTGCTACGGGCTATGTCGTAAACGAAATCGGCTGCACGACCTGTGGAGCAGGATGTCATCCGATAGCAACGCGTTGTCGAAACTGCGGCAACGATCCGTTGTTAGGCGCAGGGTACTTGATCGGTCCCCTGCCGATAGGGCAGTTCCATCGCATCGTGGGCATTCGGTTGCTCATCGTGGGGTTTCTATGGGGTGCGGTCCTGGTAAAAGAAGGAGCTGGGTTCTCCCCGGGGTCCAGCGTGGCAGGTGCACTGGGCTGGACCGGAGTACTGCTTGCCGCATTGGTCCTTTCGGGCTTTCTTCGCACGGCGTGGCAACTGTGGCGATTGACGCGCATGCGCCTGATTATTCACCCTGCTGGCATGACCCTGTTCTATTGGCAGAACGGACGCGCCTACATGGATCGGATGGTCTGGGGCGAACTGGCACCCCCGATGGCGGAGCAGCGCCACTGGCTGTTAAGGTTATTCAGTGCGATCGGACACCTGATGGCGATAGGGGGCTTGCACTGGCTGGCATTACTTGTCCCAGAGCCTCTGAAGGAGATGCTTCTGCAAAGTCTGGCGAACCCGGCACGACGCTGGTCGGTTCCGTTAAGCGAGCGGGTACACCCGCCTACGCACACATTGTCCCTGCTCGCGGTGCATGCTCTGCCCCACTGGCTCGCCAGCGGTCAAATCCGACTGGAGCCGGGGTATGAGCCGACCCCCAAACGCCCGTTCCTCGCCGTTGACTTCAGTCAGCGGGTCCTGCGTGCGTACCCATTTCGGGAGGTACTGCTCGACGATGTGCCCGATAGAGACTTCAACCTCGTGCTTGATCTGCCCCTTTACAGGGAGCCACGCCCCGAATCGATTAACCCCGACGGCACGCGCGTAGTGCTGGATACCACGCTGGAACCTGAGAAAATGCCGGCAAACGGAGCCGCCGCGAGGCGCCCCTTCGATGCTTTCGCACTGCCTTACGAGGGACCCTACTGGCTCCGCGCCGACTGGAACCTCATCCGAATGATCGAATCGCGCCGACGCGCCAGCGAAATTGCCAGTTCTCGCGACTCCTCCGCCGAAACCTCGTACGCTTAACAGCCCTTTCCCACCGTTCTGGCACGCTCTTTGCTCCTCTTTGAAGAAACAGCAGGCAACGCCTGCATCCTGACAGGAGGTGCAAAACGATGCTTAAGGGAACGATGGGTAAATGGATTGGGCTAAGCGGTCTCACCGTGCTGATCGGCTGGAGCAGCGCCTATGCCAGCGATCCGCAGTTCAACGCCGAGAAGATTGCTTTTCTGGGTACTCTCACTCTCCGAATCAACGCGGTCTCACCTGGAACCAGCACCCAGATCCTTTATAACGGCAATCCCATGAATGTGCTTGCAGGGCAGTATCAGGTGACGATTACCGGAGCGCCAACTGGCATCACGCTGACGAACTTCGCCTTCTGTGTTGACCTAGACCACTGGATGAGACTCAATCGAGATTACACTTACGAACTCTGGTGGGCAAAGGGTCGCGCAGGAGCACTGCTCGCCCAGCATGATAGCTTCTTAACGGGGAGCAATCTCAACCACAAGGGGGCTGGTTTTCAGGTTGCCATGTGGGAAATCGCTTATGACCACACACTGGGCAATGGCGACAACCTGAATGGGAATGTGTTCAAGTATTCCGCCAACACTACCATTAGGAACTACGCGAACTCACTGTTGGTCAGCACAGCAGGTCAGACGGCACCTTACTTCTATCTGCGCGCGGTTGGAAGCGGCTCCCGTCGCGGTCAAGACCTGGTGATGCCTGTGCCTGAGCCGGGCACGCTGATCGCGCTAGGCACAGGACTGGTCGGCTTGCTCGCACGCTGTCGCCGCAAAATCTAAACGCTACCCCCTTGCCCGTACCTCCACGAGCTATACAAAACTCTCAACTTGACTGAAAGCGAGGAGTGTACGGGCAAGGGACCTAACACACCAAGCCGCTCTCGAACAGCAAGCCCCGTGAGAAATCGAGGGTGTTTCGAAAAATTGTGGGGCATCGGGTTGCTCAACACCCAAAACAGCAGGAGATGGCCTGACGATGGCGTAAGCAATCTTCATGCGGGTACGGAAACAGAGGCAGGATCTCGATAGCCCATGGAAGGAGGTGTTGACACGCTTCTTTCTGCACCTGATCCAGCTTACCCATCCCGAACTCTACCACCTCATTGACTGGGAACGCGGTGTTCGTTTTCTCGATACTGAGCTCCAAAAGATTGCTCCAGCAAGCCGCACCGGGCGTCAAACGGTGGATAAACTGGCTCAGGTCTATCTCAGAAATGGCGATGACCAGTGGATCCTCGTCCATGTGGAGGCGCAGGCGCGCCCCGAAGCCAATTTCGAGGAGCGTATGTATACTTATCATGTTCGCCTCTGGTTGCACTATCGCCGCATAGTGGTTAGCATCGCGCTACTGGCAGACAAGAACCCAAACTGGCGTCCTTATCGATATGAGCAATCGCTTGCAGGCTGCCGCCTAAGGTTCGAGTTCCACTCGGTGAAACTGCTCGATTTTGATGAGAGGCAGCTGCTTACAGACGAGAACCCATGCGCTCTGCTCTTGCTTGCTTTCCGGCGGGCGGCGGAAACTGAAAACTCCAACGAGCTACGTTTTCAGGCACGCGTGGAACTGATGCGGCTAACCTTGGATCGAGGGTATAATGAGGAAACGACAGGCACACTATTGCGCCTGCTGGAGTGGATTATGAGTCTGCCAGAGGTATTGGAAAAACGCTACGAGGAGCTGCTGGAGGCAGTGAAGCGGGAACGCCAGACACCGTTCCTCGCTTCATTTGAGCGCCGTGCGCTGCGAGAGGGCTTGCAGCAAGGTTGGGAGCAAGGGTTGCAACAAGGGTTGCAACAAGGGTTGCAACAAGGGTTGCAACAAGGGCTACTCGAAGGACTCATTGCCCTGTTGAATGATCTCTATGGTGCTGTGCCCGAAGCGTTGGTGCAACAACTGGAGCAAATCACGGATCGAGAGATCCTGCGCGCCCTTTATGCGGAAGCCGCTCGAGCCGGTAGTCTCGACGCCTTTCAGCAGCGCTTGAGTGCACGGATTGCCTCTCGTGAAGGCAACACCGAAGATGCGTCTGGTAATAAAGAGTGACGCTATGCACTCCTTTGTTCTCACCAGGACGCCTCCCGATATTGCCTCCAAACGAGTTGATAGACCGCGCGTGTCTGGCGAGCAATCCGTGCCCAATTAAACTCGCGCTGCACAATGCGCTGGGCACGCGCAGCGCGTTGTTGTGCTTCTCGCGGATGTTGTAGCACCCGCAGAATGCCCCAAGCAAGACTCTCGGCGTTGCCCGCCCAGGTCACGATGCCCGTCCGCTCGTGCTGCACCACCTCCTTCAATCCCCCTGCATCCGAAACAACCACAGGCACTCCCGCCGCCATCGCCTCCAACGCCACAATGCCGAACGGCTCATACAAGCTGGGATAGACCGCCACATCAACCACCCGATAGAGGCGTAGCAACTCCTCATCGGGAATGAAACCCGTGAAATGGACACTCTCCTCCATGCGCAGGAACCGTACAAACTCCTCCAGCGGAGCGCGTACACCCCCTCCCGCAATGACCAGCTGAGCGTGGGGCACATACGCTTTCACCTGTGGGAACGCCTGCAACAACACATGGACGCCCTTCTCGCGCACCATGCGCCCCACAAAAAAGAGAAGCGGCTGGCCCGGCGCGGCGAAGCGGGCGCGAAAAGCGGCACGCTCCGATTCAGGGAACTCAAAGGCGAACTTGTCGGCACGAATGCCGTTAGGAATCACATCCATCTTGTCGTAGGGCACACTCAACACCCGATGCACCTCGTCACGCATGAAATGGCTACAGACAATCACGCGCCATGCCTCGTAGCACAGCTCCCACTCGTGATGACTGATCACGCGGGAGAGATCGGTATAGAGCCCCCCATGCCGACCATGCTCCGTGGCGTGAATCGTGGCGATCAAGGGGAGTTTGAACTGGTGCTTCAGAGCACGTGCGGCAGGCGCCACCAGCCAGTCATGCGCGTGGAGTAGCAAGGGACGCCTCGGACGCCGCCCAGGCGCCATGCCCCAGTCGCGTAGAAGCTGCCTTGCGCGTGCTTCCATGGCGGCGTTCAGCGCGTAAACCTGACCCAGCAGCTCGCTCGGCGACGGCGCAAAGGGCGTGCCAACCCGATGGAGGAGCACCTCGTTCTCGACCGATTCATCGGGTGCGTCGGGGTGTGCCGCCGTAATCACATGTACCTCCACCCCTTGCTGCGCCAGCGCTTCGGACAGCTCCTGCATATGGCGGGCGATGCCCCCCACAATGCGCGGCGGATACTCCCACGAGAGCATAAGCACACGCATATCAGATCGCCATCATCGTCGCAATTTCCAGCTTGCGGGCGTCGACCGTTCGGGTCGTCATCTGAACATATTCGATAGGCACGGTGATAAGCTTACCGCCCTCGATGCCCACCATCTCGTCGGTACCGCCCTTCAGCAGGCGTTCGACGGCAAGCACGCCGAACTGCGTCGCCAATACGCGATCGAAAGCGGTGGGTGAACCGCCACGCTGCATGTGCCCCAGTACCAGCGCGCGAATGCGGTATGGCGTGTGCATCTCCAGAAACTTTTGCACATCGGCGGCGCGTGCAGCACCCTCCGCCACCACAATAATGCTGGAATGCTTGCCCCGTTGATAACTCTCGTCGAGGCGACGGAGCAAGTCGGAAAGGTCATAGGGCACCTCAGGTATCAGGATCGCCTCCGCGCCCCCCGCCAGCCCGACCTCCAGTGCAATAAAACCGTTATGGCGCCCCATCACCTCGATCACAAACACGCGCTCGTGCGAGTAGGCGGTGTCGCGAATCTTGTCGATGGCATCCATCGCGGTGTTAACAGCTGTATCGAAGCCGATGCTGTAATCGGTGCCCGGAATATCGTTGTCGATGGTGGCAGGAATGCCAATCACCTGCAGCTTAGCATACCGGCGCAGAGCAATCGCGCCACGCATGGAGCCGTCACCGCCAATCACCACCAACGCATCGATGCCGTGCTGCGCAAGTACCTGCGCTGCTTGATGCAGCCCCGCCTCGGTGCGAAACTCCTCGCTGCGAGCGGTGCGCAGAATCGTTCCCCCGCGATTGATGATCCCGCCCACGGAGGGACTGCTCATCGGCTCGATCTCGCCTGCAAGCAGCCCAGCATAGCCACGCCGAATGCCACATACCTCCACCCCATGGTAGAGCGCGGTGCGCACGACCGCTCGTATCGCCGCATTCATGCCAGGCGCATCGCCTCCACTGGTTAGCACCCCGATCCGCTTCATGGTTTGGCTGCCTCGTTCTATCAGATGACCGCAAAGCTCGGTTTCCGTTTCTCCAGGAAGGCGCGGATGCCTTCCTGCCCTTCTGGGCTAACCCGCAGCTCGGCGATTCGCGCAATGGTCAGCGAACGCAACTCATCGACAGGCAGCGTCTGCGTGGCATGCAACAGCATCTTGGCGGACGCCATCGCCTGCGGACCGTTTTGGAGCAGATTCGCGATGGTCTGATGAATGGCTTCGTCGAGCCGCTCCGCGGACACGACGCGATGCACCAGCCCGATTCGGCAGGCGGTCTCTGCATCGAACCGTTCCCCAGTGAGGAACAGGGCACGCGCATGTCCGTAGCCGATTTTGCGCACCACATAGGGCGCGATGACCGCCGGGATCAAACCCAGCCGAACCTCGCTGAAAGCGAACCGCACGTCGGGAGTAGCCAGCACCAGATCACACACAGCTACCAGCCCCACTCCGCCCCCCATCGCGGCACCATGCACCCGCGCAATCACCGGCTTCGGACAATGGTCAATCACCTCAAACATCCGTGCCAGTGCCCGCGCATCCTCCAGATTCTGCGCATAGGAGTAGTTGATCATCGCCCGCATCCACTGCAGGTCAGCACCCGCGCAAAAAGATGCCCCTGCACCGCGCAACACAACGACGCGCACATCCTCACGCTCGCACAGTTCCTCAAAAGTCGCCGTCAGACGAGCCACCAGCTCGGCATCAAAAGCGTTATGCACCTCCGGACGATTGAGCGTCACCTGCGCCACATAATCGGCAACTTGTAGTTCCAGCATGGCACCATCGAAGTTCGCACTGTCCCGACCCGTTCCTGCCGCAGAACTCACCCGCCAACAACTAAATATGGAGTGAACGCCCTCGCAAGGGCTTGACAATATTCCCCTCAAGTCAGGTATAATGAGAGCACTCAAAAGATGGGAACCCACTCCCGTGAGGTTCCGTATAGCCTATTAGACTACAGGTCGGAGGGAAACAGCAATGGCAAAAGTTGTAGGTATCGATCTGGGAACAACGAACTCGGTGGTCGCGGTGTTAGAAGGCGGCGAGCCGGTGGTCATTCCCACAGCGGAGGGTGGACGGCTCTGCCCCTCTGTGGTGGCTTTTACCAAAACAGGCGAACGGCTTATCGGCGCGCCCGCCAAGCGCCAGGCAATTGTCAACCCCGAAAACACGATATTCTCCATCAAGCGATTCATGGGGCGTCGCTATGAGGAAGTGGAGGAGGAGCGCAAGCGCGTGCCCTATAAGGTGGTTGCTGACACCAAAGGCGACGCTGCGGTCTATATCCCTGCCGTGGATAAGACCTATCGCCCCGAAGAGATCTCGGCAATGATCCTGCAAAAGCTCAAAGCGGATGCCGAGGCCTATCTTGGGGAACCTGTCACGGCAGCCGTGATTACCGTACCTGCCTACTTCAACGACGCACAGCGCACCGCCACCAAAAACGCAGGCGAAATCGCTGGGCTGAAGGTGCTGCGCATCATCAACGAGCCAACTGCTGCCGCGCTCGCCTACGGACTGGACAAAAAGAGCAACGAGACCATTCTCGTCTTTGACTTGGGCGGAGGCACCTTCGATGTCTCTATTTTGGAGGTGGGCGATGGCGTGTTCGAAGTGAAAGCAACAGCAGGCGATACCCACCTCGGCGGCGACGACTTCGATCAGCGCATCGTCGATTATCTGGCAGATGAGTTCAAGCGCGAGCACGGCATCGACCTGCGCCAGGATCGGCAAGCGCTGCAACGCCTAAAAGAAGCCGCCGAACGAGCCAAGATCGAACTCTCCAGCGTCACGACCACCACCATCAACCTGCCCTTCATCACGGCGGACGCGAGCGGTCCCAAGCACCTCGATATGACGCTCACACGCGCCAAGTTCGAAGAGCTATGCGCCGATCTGTTTGAGCGCCTCAAGGGACCAATGTTCCGCGCCCTGGAGGATGCTGGGCTGAAGCCCACCGATGTAGACGAGGTAATCCTGGTGGGCGGCTCCACGCGCATCCCGAAGGTGCAGGAGATGGTGCGCCAGATTACGGGTAAGGAACCACATAAAGGCGTCAATCCAGACGAGGTGGTCGCTGTCGGCGCGGCGATTCAGGCGGGCGTGCTGGCAGGCGAAGTGAAAGATATTGTGCTGCTCGATGTGACGCCGCTCTCACTCGGCATCGAGACCAAAGGCGGCATCTTCACGGTGCTGGTGCCCCGCAACACGACTATCCCAACGCGCAAGTCGGAAATCTTCACCACCGCGGCGGACGGGCAGACCAGCGTGGAAGTGCGTGTCTATCAAGGCGAGCGCCCGATGGCACGCGACAACCGCCTGCTCGGTGTGTTCCATCTGGATGGCATCCCGCCAGCACCCGCTGGCGTGCCCCAGATCGAGGTCACCTTCGACATCGACGCGAACGGCATTCTGAATGTCACGGCGAAAGATCTCGGCACGGGACGCCAGCAGAGCATCCGTATCACCGGCTCCACCAACCTCACGCGCGAGGAGGTGGAACGGATGATCAAGGAGGCGGAGGCGAACGCCGAGCGCGATCGCCAAGCCCGCGAGCGTGCCGAAATGCTCAACCGCGCGGATCGCCTGACCTACGAGGTCGAAAAACTGCTGCGCGAGCATGGCGATAAAGTCGCCGCCGGCGACCGTGAACGCGCCGAAACACTCATCCGAGACCTGCGCACTGCCATCCAGAACCAAGAACACGAGCGCGTGCAGTCACTGATGACAGAACTGGAACAGCTCAGCTACCGTATCACCGAGCAGATGTACCAGCGCGTCGCCTCGGAGCCATCCGGTACCAGCACCGACGGCAGCACCCGCTCCGCAGACGACGATGTGATCGACGCGGAGTATCGCGAGTCCTGAAAAAGAAATCACCCTCAACTGCCCTCCCCTCTCCCCCTGGGGAGAGGGTCATGGTGAGAACACCAAACAAGAGGTGAGTATAGATGCGGGGGTTCAAAGACTACTATGCGATACTGGGCGTGCCACGCAACGCCACCGAGAAAGAGATCAAGGCGGCGTACCGCAAACTCGCACGCCAGTATCACCCCGATGTGAACCCCGGCGATAAAGCAGCGGAGGAGAAGTTCAAGGAGATCAACGAAGCCTACCAGGTGCTCTCGGACCCCGAGAAGCGCGCCGCCTACGATCGCTACGGCGAGCAGTGGCAGGCATACCAACGCATGCGCGAGCAGTACGGCGAAGGCTTCGACGGGGCACACTGGGGCACCGAGATGCCCTTCGGCTTCGAAAGCTTCGCCGAGTTCATCGAACAGCTGCTGCGCGGGGGCACGCGCATGAACATCCGCGCCGTGCCACGCGATATCGAACACACCTTAGAAATCACGCTGGACGAGGCGATCCGCGGCACGACGAAAACCATTCGGTTAAACACAGAGGAGGTCTGTTCGCGCTGTGGTGGCACAGGGGTACAACCAGAGCGTCGCCGAAGCTGCTCCTCCTGTGGTGGGCGTGGACGACGCCGTTTCGGTATGCTGGGCGTGGAGATACCCTGTGATGAGTGTGACGGCACAGGGCAGGTCGGCGCACCTTGCGCCAATTGCGGTGGCAGCGGGGTTGTGCAGCGAACGCGCCAGCTCACTGTCACCATCCCGCCCGGCGTCGCAGAGGGACAACGCTTGCGCCTTGCAGGAGAAGGGCTACCCGGCAGCGATGGGCAACGCGGCGACCTTTACCTCCGTATCAAAATCGCGCCTGACCCGCGCTTCGAGCGACAGGGCAACGACCTCTACACCGATGTGGATGTGGACTATCTAATCGCCGCGCTGGGTGGCGAGGTAAGCGTACCCACACCCACCGGCACCGTCAAGATGAAAATCCCACCCGGCACCCAGAGCGGCACCCGGTTCCGCCTCGCGGGGAAAGGCATCCCCCTCGCAGGCAGCGCGCGGGGCGACCTGTACGCACGAGTGCGCATCACCGTACCCAAACAGCTCCACCCGCGCGAGCGAGAACTGCTCGAACAGATTCGCCAGCTGCGAGCGGAGGTGAAAAGCTCATGAGCAAAGAGCGGTTATCCGATGAGCCGGTCTATCTGATTGGCGTCGCGGCGCGTATGTGCGGACTGCATCCCCAGACACTGCGACTCTATGAGCGACTGGGGCTGATCCGCCCGCACCGCGTCGGCAACAGCAAACGGCTCTACTCCGAAGCCGACATCGCTCGACTGCGACGCATCCAGCACCTGACCCAACACCTGGGGGTCAACCTGGCGGGAGTCGAAGTGATTCTGCGCCTGCTGGAACGCATGGAACGCATGAACCAGGAAATGGAGCAGCTGGTCGAATTGATGAACGCACGCATCGTGCAGCTCATTCGCGAACACCAGTTGCCCGTTGACCCCGAACAGTTCCTGATCCGCTTCGAACGCTATGAGGAAACCGAATAAGAAGCCCTCCACGCCAGGCGATTTGCCCCCACAAGCAAAGCATTTACCCCAAGCAGTTTGGCACACACACTCGCCCGAGGAGACCGAAGCGGTCGGCGCACGGTTAGCCGAACAACTGCAGCCCGATACGCTGATCCTGGTCAGTGGTGCGCTGGGTGCAGGCAAAACAACCCTCATCCGTGGCTTGTGTCGTGCATTAGGCATCACTGAACCCATTCGCAGCCCCTCCTTCACGCTGGTGAATGAATACACCATCCGCTACCCGCCGACCCTTGCAGGACTGCCCCTGTTCCACCTCGATCTCTACCGCATCGAGACCCACGAACAGCTTGAGACACTGGGACTGGATGAGCTGCTGGAGCGCGGCGGCATCACCCTCATCGAATGGGGCGAGGCTTTAACCGCGCTGGGGTTCGACTACAGCCCCCAACACCTCTGGCAAATTAAAATCATGCCGCAAGCTGACGAAAGCCGCATCATCGAGCAACACATTACCTCTTAAGCATGTGGCGAGTATACTGGACAGGAGGAACGAAATGAAGCAGATTGCCCTTATCGGTTTAGGTGGGATCGGGGCGTCGATCGGTCTGGCAATCAAGGCGAAAGGCGTGCCTCTCACAATTGCAGGCTATGACCTGCACCCGGAAGTGACCGAGCAGGCGCATCTACAGGGCATCCTCGATAGACCCTGCCTCACGCTCGAAGCCTGCGCGGACGCCGACCTCATCCTGCTGGCAACGCCGCCCTACGCCATGCGCGACTGCCTTCAGCAGCTGGCGTCCCATCTGAAGCCCCATACCGTTCTGACCGATGTGGCAAGCGTGAAGACGCCGATCCTTGCCTGGGCCCAGCAACTCTTGCCCCAACCACAGCAGTTCGTCGGCGGGCACCCCATCACCGGCACCGAGCAGCACGGGTTGCAAGCAGCACGGGCAGAACTATTTGAAGGCGCACAGTGGGTGCTGACCCCCACTGAACACACCGATCCTACGGCGCTCGCTCGGGTCAGCACGCTGGTTCAATCCCTGGGCGCAACGCCTGTCCTCATGGAGGCGGAGCAGCACGACCGAGAGTTCGCACTCTTGAGCTTTCTGCCCCACTGCGTAGCATTCAGCCTGATCGCCCTGCACCGCGCGCACCCAACCCTGCTTCATGGCGGACGCAGCTGGCGCGACGCGACGCGCGTGGCAGCAAGTGATCCCACGCTGTGGACCGAACTGCTGCTGCTCAATTGCCATCACACCCTCGAACATCTGAACGCGCTCATCAATCGCCTGCAACGCCTCGCCATGCTTCTGGACAAAGGCAACCCCGAACCACTGAAGGCACTTTTGAGCGGGCAGAATGGCAGCGAGCCGTAGCATCCGCATCAAAACCCTGCTCTCTTACCCGTTGCAATTTCGATTCCGAAAATACAAAACGCCCGCCCCCTGTGCTATACTGCCTGCGGAGGTCTAACGATGCGAACCGAGAGACTTTTCGGGCTTTGGATGACGCTTGTACTGACCGCAGGCATCGCCTGCGCACAACCGTTCACCTATCAGGGCTTCCTGAAGGATAGCGGCACCCCTGCAAACGGTATCTACGACTTTCGCTTTCGCCTCTTGACCGCCCCCAGCGGCGGCACCCAGATCGGACCAGAACTCTATGTAGACGATGTCTCCGTGCAGAACGGGCTGTTCACCGTGCAGCTGGACTTCGGTGCGGTGTGGGACGGCTCTGACCGATACCTTGAAATCCTGGTGCGTCTCAATGATTCGTTCGGGTACTGGCTTCTCGCGCCGCGGGTGAAGATAACCCCAACGCCGTATGCGGCGTATGCGCAGCGTCCGTGGCAGACGGTGGGGAGCAATATTTTCTACACTTCGGGGAATGTGGGGATTGGCACGAACAACCCTGCGGCGCGTCTGTCGTTGGGCGGTGGTGATGCCGACACCAAGCTTGCCCTCTGGCAAGGAAATTCCGCTACAGAGGTAATGGGCTTTGGTATCGCCCCTAACCAGTTTCGCATCCACCTACACAATCCCAACAACCGCTTCTCGTTTTTGGATGCGCCAAGTGGCACCGAGATCATGACCATTCTGGGGAATGGGAAAGTGGGTATCGGCACGACGACGCCCAGCGACCCGCTGACGGTACGCTCACCTAATGGCACAGCGGTGGCTGCGATTGCCAATGCTGACAATTTAGGCTCTGGCTTCGCCGTGTTCGGGATAAGCCTAAGCCCCACGGGTAGTGGAGCCTACTTTGCCTCTTATGGACTTGAAGGGGCAATAGTAGCTAGCTTAGGCGGCAATTACAGCACCGACTGGCCGCTCAACTGGTCAGGTGGTTTAGCCACATGGGATATCTGCGCTAGTGGGGTCTACGCTTCGGAATTTCGCACACGCTCCGATGAACGCCTCAAGCGAGATATTCAGCCCTTAGATGCCAGCAGCGAACTCCAGCGACTGCTGAATCTGCGCCCCGTGTCCTACTACTGGCGCGATGAGCGATTGAGCCAAGAGCGACAATACGGTTTCATCGCCCAAGAGCTGCGCGAGGTGTTCCCCGAACTGGTACAGGAGAGCATCGACGATCAGAAAACGCTCTCGGTGAACTATCAGGCGCTCATTCCACTGCTGGTGAACGCGCTACAAGTGCAGCAGCAGACCATCGAACAGCAGCAGACGGAAATCCGCCAGCTGCGCAAGGAACTGGAGGAGCTGCGTGCGTTGCTCACCCAGAAGCGCTAACTAACTGGGTCTAACCCTCTCCCCAGCTTGGGGAGAGGGAGACCAATCCAACGAAGGAGGCAAACGACGATGAGAACAAAACTGTTAGGCTTGATTATCGCACTGACACTTATCAGTGTCGCCTCTGCCCAATCGGGCGGACCGTATGAGCTGAGTTGGTGGACGATTGATGGCGGCGGCATTACCTTCGCCACAGGCGGAGTCTACAATCTCGGTGGCACGATTGGTCAGCCCGATGCGAGCAATGTCCTCGCAGGCGGTCCCTACGCGCTCACGGGTGGCTTCTGGTTCACGCCGTGCATTCCGACCAACGGGGATGTGGACGGCAACAACTGCGTGGATGATGCGGATCTGTTGCAGGTACTATTCGCCTTTGGCGCGACGGGGTTGAACCCTGCCGATGTGAACTGCGATGCGGTGGTGGACGACGCCGACCTGCTGATAGTGTTGTTCAACTTCGGTAGTGGGTGTTAGGTTCAACCGTCTGCAGGGGGGCGGGGATTGCCCCCCTGCCCCTCACAAAGATGCAAAAAACCTGCGATCAGCCATTAGCCACTTGCGAATTCGCATGCCGTTTTCAAGCGGCTCGCTACCCGCTCACGCTTTGCGCTTTCACGAGGCGGTTTTTGACCAGCTCCACCACTCCGCGATAGACCGCCAACTGCTCCGATTCGCTCAGCCCCAACACTTCAAAGACCACCGCATCCAGCGCACGGCGATCGGGCAGCACCCGCTTGAGTGAAACCTCCTCAAGGCGAATGTTGCTGTAGTCGCGATTGGGTTTGGGCAAGCCCAGCTCCTCAAAGATGCTTTTCACCTCGCGCCCTGCCATCTGCTCAAAGGCGTTCAACAAACGCTCACGCTGCTCATCGGTAAACGCGGCAGGGTTGGGGATTTGTATATTGGCTGCTTCATAAATAGCTACCCAGAGAACACCCTCACCAAAGTTCGCGCGCCCCTCGGTTTCCGCAAACAGTGGGAGAATTGTGCTATTGATGGAGGCAACCACGACACCTGAGTCATTCTGTATGTAAACTTCATATATCTGCTGGTCAGCGAATGCGCCTACAGGGTTTACGCAGACAAAGTGCCTATTGTTCACTCCTTTGTTCACTATAGCGTCAGGAGATCTTCTAACCCCTAAATCAAACCATACTTTTCGCGTTCTGCAGGTATCTCGCTGGTGATACCCCCTTTGCTCGCCCCACTGGATGTACGCCCAAGCGCAAGGAGAGTGCCGCTTCAAATGCGCCGTGTCCTGCAATCGGTCGCGCACCGAATCGGGGGGCATAAAAACCAGATAGC